>MDTA01021041.1_pt1 | contig 41227 bp, 41 predicted proteins | sample 811151 | NCBI WGS metagenome assembly MDTA01 (sample SAMN05326648, study PRJNA326480) | marine metagenome | isolation source: seawater | place: Indian Ocean: South | collected 2010
GTAAGTACGTCTCTTACCAGCTCGCTCAAGAGCGCATCCGCGATACAGAGCTCCGTGAAAAAGTCTATCCTCACCTTGCTAGAAAATAGTGAGCTTTGAATCAATTAATAACAATGAAACATGTTCATTAACTACTTATTATAGAAACTTTTATGCAAAGTATCTTGACATTACTATGTAGCGTGCAGAATACACTTTAAAACCGTATGTTATTGGTAATAGACAACTTTGACTCCTTTACCTATAATTTAGTTCAGTATCTAGAACAGTTAGGAGCGCGCACAGCCGTTTATCGAAACAACGCCATCAGTGCAGAGGAAGCCCAGGCCCTCAAGCCCGAGCGCATCCTCATTTCGCCCGGCCCATGCACGCCCAACGAGGCGGGTGTCAGCCTCGGCATCATTCAAGCCTTTGCCGGCAAAGTGCCCATCCTCGGTGTTTGCCTCGGGCACCAATCGATTGCTCAGCATTTCGGCGGCAAAGTCATCCGAGCCCCGCGCTTGATGCACGGGAAAACATCCCCCATCCACCACAACAATCGCGATGTTTTTCGCAACCTCCCCAATCCCTTCGAAGCCACGCGCTATCACTCCCTCACCGTCGAACAAGAAAGCCTTCCCCATTGTCTCGAGGTTACTGCTGAAACCACCGAAGGCGAGCTCATGGGCCTACGACACAAAGAGCTCCCCATTTGGGGTATTCAGTTTCACCCTGAATCCTACGCTACCGAACGCGGGATCGACATTCTCCACAATTTTCTTGAGCTCTCATGAATTGCCCCCAATGCGACCATAACGAAACCAAGGTGATTGAAACCCGCATGGGCAAAGACAGCAGCTCGATCAAACGTCGCCGTCAGTGCCTCCAGTGCGAGCATCGTTTCAATACCCTCGAGTCCATCATCCGCGAAGAGCTCCTCGTCCTCAAACGCAACGGCAAAAAAGAGCTCTTCAACCGCGAAAAAATCCTCGGAGGCATCCTCATGGCAACCGAGAAATGTCCTGTCGACATCAAGCAACTCAAGAACCTTGCCGAAGAAGTCGCCGATTCTCTAGAAAGTCAATACGACAGTGAAATCCCCAGCCTTAAAATTGGTGAAGCCATCATGGACCGCCTAAAAAAGATTGATCAAATCGCCTACGTACGCTTTGCTAGTGTCTACAAGGATTTCCGGAACATCTCCGAAATGGCCCAGGAAATCTCCTCACTAACCCCACCCGATAATGAATAAACAAACCCAGGGTGCATTTCCCCTCCATTGCTTACATTCTTTAATTGCCGCCAATACCCGTGGCGGTGAGGATCTCTATGAAGCAATCGAATCGGCGATTGATTTTTCTCTCCAAACAGGCGACACCCCAGAGCCAAACACCATCAAATCCTCGGCAGACAAAATTTTATCCCTCTACAAACCCCACGGCAAAGATTGTTCTATTGAGCACTACCACCTAGACCTTCCCATCTACGCGCCCCTTTGGCACCGCGCAGCTCTTATCGATGCATTGCAACAACTCGCTGGAGCTAAACGGGGGATCCTCATCATCACAGGCCTCAAAAAAAGCATCCTTGGCCCGAGTCATCGCTGGAACGCACGTGCCCAAAAAAAATACGCTGAAGCCATCACCTATAGCGAAGCTATTGCTGCCCAATTCTCCCCAACAAACGAGAGCCTTCATCTTCTCTTCCTCTAGTCGCAACATCGCGATTCACTATGCCCCGCGATTCAAAAACATCGCCCAAGTATAAGCGACTATGGCCACAATTATTGCTGGCCTTTTTGATTATTGGGCTTGCTCCGGTTCTTGTCGCAACTCTACTTACTTACAACTACACAGCCAAATCGATTGAAAAGGCTGTCTTTGAAAATCTATCCTTTGTAACCGAACAACAAAGCAATGCCGTTTCTCGCTATGTTGATGAAATCCACGAAATCACAGGGCTTATGGCCCACTCGACCAGGGCTGTTAACATTCTCCAAGGAAACATTCAGCTTAATAAAGATCCCGACCCAGCCGTCCTCAAAATCTTAAAAACATTCGGCCTAACACATCTTTATCTTCTTAGCACAGAAGGCGATATCCTCTATACGGCAAGTAACCATCCTGAACTGAGTAATCAGTCAGAAGCACTCGAAGCATTTAAAGAGTCGATCGGTTTCTTAAAAAAATACTCAACAACCTTTTCTGTCTTTCTTACCAAGAGTCAACCAGGCCTCTTCATGGCAAGCCCCGTCACTGAAGAACAAAGCGGTCGCTTGCTTGGAGTCATTATTAATGAAGTGGATCTCCAGGAAATCTATACTTTGCTCAACACCACCCAAAAGAGTAAGTTTTCAGGAGAAACAACGATCGGGATTGAGAAAGATGGCAAACTCATCTTTCTCAATCCCGATGAAGGAGCAAATAGCACTGATGCAGAAACATTTCCAGAGTTGGCTGATGCCATCGAGCAAGGGGGGCATGAAGCAGCCATTACAAACCGCTTTGGTGAAGAGATTTTCGCAGCATGGGAATTTGTCCCCAACCAAAACTGGGGCATTGTCGTTCAAATCAACAAAGAAAAGCTTTTTGCCTTCATCCACAAATTGCGAGGCGGTGCTCTTTTAATCATGCTCGGCACCTTTGTTGTGATCCTTTTTGTCGTCATCTTCTTAACGCGCACAATCACACGGCCCATTTTAAAACTCAACACTGCCGCTCATAACATTGCCGAAGGAGACCTTGTCACACCCATCCCTCATATCAAAAATCAAAATGAAATTGGTGTTTTAGCTGCTTCGTTTAAAGACATTCAAAACCATCTCGGTAGTCTTGTAAGTCGTGTTCAAAACTCAATCAAACGCCTTGGAGTTGCAACACGAGACATGATAATAGCCTTCAAACAGCAGAGCCAAACCATTCACCAAACCGAACAAACGTCGATCGAGATCACTCAAGCTGCCAAGAAAATCGCCGAAACCGTGCACGAGCTGACACGAACGATGGAAGAAGTCAACCATGTCGCTCATGGAACGGCGCGAGTTGCCGAAGCAGGCTTGGGCGGATTACAAGAAATTGAGACAACGATGAGCGACCTTCAAAGCTCAACGCAGTCCGTTTCTGAGCAACTCAATACCATTGAAAAAAAGGCCGACTCAATCCGCTCTATTGTAACGACGATGACCAAGGTCACGGACCAGGCGAATTTACTCTCCCTCAATGCAGCGATTCAGGCACGCAAAGCTGGAGAACATGGTAAGGGATTCAACATCGTCGCCCAAGAAATTCGCCGCATGGCGGACCAAACAGCCATTTTTACCCTGGATATCGAAAACACCGTCAAAGACATGCTTGAATCGGTGCAAGTTGGCGTCAATGGCATGCACTCTTTTTCTCTCAATGTTCAATTCAGCACAGAAAATATCGCATCAATCAGCAACCGCTTAAGCCAGACAATTCAAAAAATTCAAGGACTACCCTTGAGGCTCGAGGAAGTTTTTCGCGGGATGCAGTCTCAAACCAAAGAAGCCGGACAGATCAAAAATGCAATGGAACTACTCAGCAAAACAACTCGCGAAACGGTAGAAGCGCTCTCCAAAACAGATAGTGCCCTGGGGCGCCTCGAAGAAATTGCTAGTGCTCTTGAGCGTGAAATCAAAGACTTCAAGACGAAGGACTCTGTTTGACATGGCAGCTCGAAGCCGCCATTGTGAAACGTTATGATTTTACCAATCAGCTATTATGGGGATCCTATATTGCGTACAAAGACGGAGCTTATCACCACCTTCGATAAAGAACTTAAGTCTTTAGTAAAGAACATGATAGAGACCATGCATGCCGAAGACGGCGCAGGGCTTGCCGCCCCTCAAGTTGGCGAAGCACGGCGTATTTTTGTCATCGACCCAGACTTTAACCGGCGCAATGCAGACTTCCACTGCACCATTGATGGCAAAATCGTCCCCCCCAAGCTGATTTTTCCTTTCGTTGCCATCAATGCCGAAATAGAAGAGCTTCGTGAGCCCAATGTCGTCTATAATGAGGGATGTCTTTCCTTTCGCTATGTGCGCTTTGACATCGAACGGCCACACTTCCTCCGCATGAAATACCAAGATATCGATGGAAATCCTCATGTGGTGGAGACCGACGGCAGCTTTGCACGGATCATTCTCCACGAATACGACCACGTCGAGGGCATTCTTTTCATAGACAGGGTTGATCGTCAAACACTTAAGCGCTCAGAATCAAAGCTTAAGCGCCTAAAGCGCGAGACGCGCGATATGCTCAAAAAGAAGAATCACAACACTTAGACAATGCCGCCAAATAGTATTTAGGGGGCTAAATATTGGCCATTTGAGAGGTTTTGTCCGCACCTGCCAAAGGGAGAAGGAAAGGTAAGTCTCAGAAACCGAAGATAATCGATATTTCTTGTGCAATATTGTGGATATTGTGCACGGGAGCGCTCTGTTATCCCTTGGGATAGGCTAATTTGATGACACTGTCTAAAATTTTCTCCAAAAAAAAGGAACTTTTTGAAAAAAAACGTGTCTATACACTCTTGTCTGGCGATTTCTGAGGCTAAAACTCCCGTTTCGCTTAAATTCAAAAAATAACATTAACTAATATTATGAAAAAAATAATAACGCTACTATTGGGAAGTATATCTCTATTCACTACAAGCCTATTTGCAGGATCCAATGAGTATTGCTTCGAAAATGAAGATATGATCTTTTGTGCGAGCGACAGTCACCTGCTTTATATAGCTCACGAGATAACGCAGGGCTGTCCGGCTGGGAGCTTTTTGGAGCTTTATTATTTCTTGCTTGACAGATTTAAAATGGATAGGGCTCTAGATGAAAAGAAACTCGAAGCTTTGCTCGTGGATTTTATAGACGATTCTTGTTCAGCGGGATTGACAAAGCCGACCCTATTACAAAGGTTTAGTGGTTGGCTGAGTTTTTTAAAACACCAGTTTGTGGATGGATCTCTTAATGATAGAACCGGACGGATTATATTTAAAGATAAAGAAGAAGGAGTTCGGGCTAGAATTCAAGACGAGCTCTAAGGCGAAGTCGAGGCTATCATCCAAGCTTCAATCATTCCTTTAAGTAAGGGCCTAAGACTCCCCCCGAAGCAAAATCGCTTCGGGGGTATTTTTTGCCACTTTGCGTGCGGCCTTGCTAAAATTCTTCATGCGTGCAAGTGCCGCATTACTTTAAATGTGATTAAAATCGTCCGAAGTTATCATGAGAATCTTTATCGACGATTATCAAAAAGGTCTAGAAAGTGTAAATCACTAGATGCGTTTTGAAGTAAAGAAAGATTAGGCATACATTGACGTCAGGGCACCAGCAATCGCCTCTGGGAGAGGCTATGTCCGCACCTGCCTCGAGGTGATGGGAAGTTGGGCCGAAGAGTCGAGATTAATCGAAGATTTCTTGATGCAGTATTGTGGATACTGCGCACGGGAGCGCTTTGGCACGAAATGCCACCTGATCTTGGCGACGGGAGAAATACGTACTGCAGGTTCTGCAGATGGCGAGATCGCGGGGTCCGGGAGGCACTCCTTGAGCAGGTTAGCAATGAGCCTGCTCCTTAAACGCAGAGCCCTATTGGCCGACCGTGGTTATGACATAGATGCGATTATCAGCTCAAGCCCAGAAGCAGGGAATAGTGGCGGTTAATTTGACGGCACCATCTAGATCTAAATATCTTCGAAGCCAAAGTCGTCCAAGGTTTCCTTAACAACCGGCAGCAAGGCACGAGGAGGCTCGCACTCGGAAGCAAGCTCCGCGCAGCTAGTTAAAAAACTCAAGGCCTCTTCAAACGTTGTATAACGATCCTTGTCGACCAGCCAATCATAAAGATATTCAAGCGACTCGACCCAGGCTTTCATATTAAAAGTATAGCCACGTATATGAGATTGAAGAAGTTCCATTGCCGGAGGCTCTTTAGGGAACTCTTTTGCATGCTCGGAAAAGAGGGTAACGAGGAGGTCAAAGGTTCGGGCTTTTTTACAAAGAGTGGCCACACGCGTGACCGTTTCCTCAGATAAAAAGCCCTCTGTAATGAAGCCTTCTGCCTTGGCAAAAGCCTCCATCCAAACCATGACAGGCTCACCCGTTATTTCTGCACGCGAATGCGCACTTGCGACAGCATCGAGCATAGTTCTTAATGAGATTTAAAACTATCATGGTATTAGATCAGAACAATGTCCATCAGATTCAGCGGCTTATACCTAGGCTTTCTGAAGAGCAAATTTATCAACTAGAGAGATTTACCGAGCATATTCAAGTGTGGAACGAAAAAATCAATGTCATATCGCGCAAGGACATGGATCACATTACGGAACATCACATACTGCCGAGCCTAGTGCTTGCAAAGGTTATTCCATTGCAGCCAGGCAATCACGTGCTTGATATTGGGACAGGTGGCGGATTTCCTGGGATCCCGCTTGGCATTGTATTCCCTAAAGCACGATTTTGCCTGATCGATTCTATTGGGAAAAAGGTAGGCATCGTCTCTGAAGCCGCAAAAACACTTGATTTAAGCCACGTTCGCGCAAAACAAATACGTGCTGAATCCCTCAAAGAGTCTTTTGACTTTGTCACAGGCAGGGCGGTAACGGCCTTACCCACATTTCTTGAGTGGGCAGCCATGCGCCTCAGCAAAACCTCAAAAAACCCGGACTCGGGCGTCTTTTACCTCAAAGGTGGTGCCCTGGAAGAAGCATTAACAACAGAGGAAATTGAGCCCAAGCAAGTATACCCGCTTAGCGACTATCTCGATGGGGATTTTTATAAAGAGAAATACGTCATCCATTTTGCCGCGCGCGATGTGCGGCGCTTTGCACACAAAAGGCGCACAGCTCGATAAAACTGTGCGCCTTTTGATTTAAGTGACTCAACAAAAGCCTACTGGCAGGCCTCACAAGTCCCGCCATTGAGCATAGCCTCGAGACTACATGCCTTCTGTGCAAGAACAGGATCCAGCTCTGGCTTTTCTGCGTTATCAGCAGAAGCATCTCCACCTTGAGCAATCACACCACGCTTTTCTTTCTTAACGCTGACCGTTGCTTTTTCGATATTGGATGCACCGAGCGTGCGGAGATAGTAGGTTGTCTTTAGACCCTTACGCCACGCACTACGGTACATATGAGAGAGTGTCTTCATGTCGGCCTCAGCCAGGAAAAGGTTGACCGACTGAGACTGATCGATCCACTTTTGGCGGCGCGCTGCAGCCTCAATAAAGTACTTATGATCGATATCGAAAGCCGTGAGGTACTTTTGCTTCATGTCCTCAGGGATGGCATCGATATACTTAAGCTCACCATCGAAGTACTTGATGTCATCGAGCATTTGCTTTGTCCAAAGGCCTCGCTCCTTGAGCTCCTTAATAAGAGGCGTATTGAGAACAACAAAATCACCGGAGAGATTGCTCTTCACGTAGATATTTTTGTAGGCAGGCTCGATACAGGGAAGCGACCCCATGATATTGGAGATAGTGGCCGTGGGCGCAATGGCCATGACGTTGCTATTGCGCATACCCTGGGACTTCACCTTTTCACGAATGGGCGCCCAGTCGAGCTTGCCACCGCGTGGAACCTCAAGCGCTATGCCACGCTCTTCCTCGAGAAGATCGAGTGTGTCTTGAGGGAAGAGCCCGCGATCCCACTTGGAACCCTTGTAAGAGCTGTATGTACCACGTTCTTGAGCAAGATCACTAGAAGCCTCGATAGCACAATAGGAAATCGCTTCCATGAACTCGTCATTAAACTCGACGGCCTCATCTGAAGCGAAGGAAACACCCTTCTTGTACAAAGCATTTTGAAGCCCCATAATACCCAGACCGATAGGACGGTGGCGGGTATTGGAAGTGCCAGCGGCTTTGGTTGGATAAAAATTGATATCAATAACATTATCCAAAGCGCGGATAGCAACCTGAATGGTGTCGCGGAGGCGCTCAAAGTCGAGTTTACCGTCTTCTGTTAAGTGGGAGTCTAAGATGACAGACCCGAGATTACACACGGCTGTTTCTTCAGCACTGGTATTGAGCGTAATCTCCGTGCAAAGATTCGAGCTATGGATAACACCAACGTGGTCTTGTGGACTGCGAATGTTGCAAGGATCCTTGAAGGTAATCCACGGATGGCCTGTCTCAAAGAGCATGGAAAGCATTTTCTTCCAGAGCTCAATGGCAGGAACTTTTTGACCGAAGATCTCTCCAGCTTCTGCTTTCTTCTCATAAGCCTCATAACGAGCTTCGAAATCCTTGCCGTAGGTATTGTGGAGATCTGGAGCGTCACTGGAGCGGAAAAGCGTCCAGTCTTCGCGAGCCTCCATACGCTTCATGAAAAGATCGGGAATCCAGTTGGCGGTGTTCATGTCGTGCGTGCGGCGACGATCATCCCCCGTGTTGCGGCGCAGCTCAAGAAAGTCGTAAATATCGTTGTGCCACGTTTCCAAGTAGGCACAACCGGTGCCACGACGGCGCCCTCCCTGATTAACAGCGACGAGCTGGTCATTATGGATTTTGAGGAAAGGAATAACTCCCTGGCTCTCACCATTCGTGCCTTTGATATAGCCGCCGGTACCGCGCACTGCCGTCCAGCTGCCACCAAGACCACCTGCCCACTTGGAGAGAAAGGCATTTTCAGCGATACCGCGGACCATGATGCTCTCGATATTATCGTCTACCGTGTAGAGATAGCAGGAGGAGAGCTGCGAATGCGGGGTGCCAGCGTTGAACAGTGTTGGTGTCGATGAACAAAAACGACGGTCCTTGTAGAGGGTGTAAAGGCGTGTCACCCAGTCTTCACGGTCCTTGGGCTCTTCAAGGAAAAGCCCCATGGCAACCCGCATCCAGAAGAACTGCGGCGTCTCCATGCGGGTGTGCACCTTGCCCGTTTTATCAACAATAAGATAACGATCGTAAAGGGTCTGGATGCCCAGATATTCAAAATTAAGGTCTGCAGAGGGATCTAGGACTGAGGCGAGTTTCGTCAAGTCATAGTCCAGCATTTTGGGATTGAGACGTTCAATCTCGACCGTGCGCTTAATGTATTTCTTAAAATTACGTGCGTGAAAGTCTTTTAATTTTCCGACGCCATCGCGAACAACATCCCAGCCCAATACTTCTTCGTAAATGTAGCTAAGCAAAATGCGCCCTGCAAACTTCGCAAAATCTGCATCGCGCTCAATCAAAGACTTAGCATTGAGAATAATCGTCTTCTTGAGGTCTGCGCGAGTAATCTCTGAATAGAGAGAACGACGTAGTTCTTTTTCGATCTCATCTTTGGTCAGGCAAAGGTCGAGGCCGATGACAGCAAAATCAATCCGCTTGCGGAGCTCAAGACCATCCCAAAAGTAAGCCTCTCCATCAGGCTCCTTCACCATGATCATCGACTCTTGGCGGCTGTCTTCCTCGATCTCAACGCTTTGAGCTTCCCGGAGCATGGCCTGCTGAGCACGGTATAGAATGTAAGCTTCAGCGACTTTGTAATAGCCTTGACGCATCAGCGTCTCCTGAACGAGTTCTTGAACGTCCTCGATGTGGATGAAGGCTTGGCCCGAGTCTTGGACGCGGCGTGTGACTTCTCGGGCAACTTCAATCGCTGGAGAGGAGTCCATATTTTTGGAGAGGAACGCCTTGCGAACGGCAACCTCCACCTTGTCTTCAACCCAGGGCGCTACTTGGCCATTGCGACGAATAATGCGTACGGCAAGCTGTGGAACCTTGGCCTCGGGAAGGCCTGCTGAGCCTCCGGAGCCCTTGGCTTGCTGGGAGCGTAAGAAGACAAGGCTCTTGGCAACATCGTAAGCATCGTGATCGACGAGGGCCTTTTCGATGACCCAATAGAGCTCTTCCTCGGAGATGCGCATGCCGCCCTCATCCTTTAGGCGGCTTGAAAGCCCCTCGGCAACCGCATGGGTGATGCGGGCAACGAAGGATTGATTTTGTTCGGTGTAGATAGACTCTTGCTCACGGGAGAGAAGAAGGTCCGTCAAGGCGTGACCAACAGTCTCAGCAATTTCAAGCAAATCAATCGACTTGGTGCTATCACCGGACTCAAGAGAAAGGTCCGTAGGGAGCGCAAGGTCTTTGGGAACAACCTCCTTCCAGTTGAAGCGTGGCTTTTTGTCCAGAGGTGTCTCCGAGAGACGTTTTAAGGCTAGATCTTCGTTGAGAGAACGCATGTGAGAATACAGTTAGTAGTTTTTAGGGTTTATAAGACAGTAGGGTTAAAGCTCATCGTCAGAAACGGCGTTTAAAGAGGAGGCCTTTTGGTACTCGGTAACGCGGCCTTCAAAAAAGTTTTGCTCTTTCTTAATGTCCATCAACTCAGCGAGCCAAGGGAAGGGATTTTGGATGCCAGGGTTGAGCGGGGTAAGGCCCACACCTTCTAAGCGGCGATCTGCGATGTAGTCGATATATTGCATAAAGTCTTCAGCGCCTAGGCCTACGGCATTTAAAGGAAGACAATCTTGGATAAAGGCTTTTTCGAGACCAACGGCTTCACGCATGAGATTGCGGAGATCTTCGCGGAAGTCTGCCGTCCAAATCTCGGGGTTTTCTTCGACAAGGTCCATCAAGAGGTTGCGCAAAAGCTCAATATGATTGGACTCGTCTCGAAGCGTGTAGCGGAACATTTGGCCAATCCCGGGGAATTTGTTCTGGCGATAAAGGGAGAGAATCATCCCGAAGAGGCCGTAGAACTGCGTCCCCTCCATGCACTGACCGAAAACGAATACATTCTTAGCGAAGCGCTGTTTGTTTTCAGGGAGCGTAAGATCCAGATCGCTGCGCATGGAGCGTGAGGTGCGAACCACAAAGTCATTCTTTTTGGCAATCGTCTCAACATCCTCGAACATAGCCTCGGCCTCGTGGGGGTTGATACCGAGGGAGCTGATCATGTAAACGAGTGAGTCTGCGTGGATGTTTTCCTCATGGGCGTGACGGCCCAGGACAAGCTTGAGCTCTGGAGCAGTGACTTTTTCGCGGATAACGTGCATAACATTATCCCCCACAATACCCTCTGCAGCTGAAAAGTACCCGATGCCCATCTTGATGATCCAGCGCTCGATATCTGAAACATCATTAGAGCGCCATTGCTCAACATCTTTTTGCATGGGAATGTCTTCGGGCTCCCAGTGATTGGCCTTCATGGTGCGATAAAGCTCATAAGCCCACTGGTACTTGAGCGGGAGAATGTTGAAATACATGCTCATCCGGCCGTTGATCACGCGCTTTTCGGAAAAGGCTTGCTCGGCCTTTTTCTTGTCTAAGATGAAATTTCTGCTGCCGACGGTGTAAGTGGTGGTGTCCATAAGATAGTCAAGGTGGTTGAAGTGATTAGGTTGGGTGGATAAATGCGGCGCGCGAATTACCCCCCCTCCAACAGGGGAAGTTGCCAGCAAAGCAGGCTAGAATCGCACATTCCTCTTTAAGGTTAATAAAACCCAAAGAGGCCGATAAAACCCTAAATATAGGGTCTGTATTAAAAAGATCAACTAGATATAGTGGTTAAACAATGTTTTTCTCAAAACTTTTACAAAAATCGCAAAGAACTTTCTTCGAGTGTAAGAAGATCGAAAGTGCTCGCGAAAAACGCACACTTCAATCCTAAATTATTCGCATTTCTTCACAAAAAAACAGCTCCTTGAACCAGAGCTGTTTGCAGAAAAAAGAATATGTACTCTCAAAGAATGTGAGGCTTATGGGCATTAATGGGCATCGAGATTAACATCCATTTTTGAGAGAGCTTTGGCAAGGCCCTCCCCTTTCGGGTGGCCATTGTAAAGGACCTTGCCATCCGGCGAAAGCAAAACCATCCGAGGAATCGAGTTCACCTCAAGGAGCCGACTGAGAGGATGCTCATCCCCCTCTAGCAACCAAGGGAACTGTATGTCGTACTGCTCGCGAAATTGTGTTGTCTGGCGACGGGCGACGACTTCAGGCTCAATATTAACACCCACAACAACAACACCTTGCTTGCTCAATGTCTTCTGCTCCTTAACAAGATTGGGCATTAGGCTCTTGCAAGGACCACACCACGAGGCCCAAAAATCGAGCAGCAAGGCCTTATTGCCTTCAACCAAGCTCTCTAAGGTACGCTTTTTGCCCGCAGCCGTCTCCAGAGCAGTGTCCATTGAAACCTTCACCTCTTGCATGTTTTGAACAAAACGATACTCCTGAATGAAACGAGCAAGCAAGGGCCCCAGCTCTGGATTGAGCCAAAAGGCATCCTTGACTTGAGCTTCAACCTCTTTGCCATCTCCCTCTTGAACTGCAATACGTGCCCTGAAGTAAGCCTCTACAGCCTTCCAGCGATCGGGTGTATTTAAAAACTGGGCTTCTTTGTAGTTCCACGAAGAAGATGCCTCTTTCATCTGCTCAAACACGGACTTCACCTGGACAATATCTCCATGATTGACGACGTAAACAACCTCCGCCTCAAGGCACTTTTGAGCAGGAACGCCAGCGGCCTTAGCGCGGGTCAAAGCCTTTTCGAAATCCTCGTTAGACTTGATATCACCCGAGTAAAGGTAATTGAGAGCAGCCTTTTGGGCCTCCTCTGTTTGGGCAAAGAGGGGCACGGGCAGAAAGCAAATTACAGTAATTAACCAAAGGAGGCATGAACCATGATATTTAAGAGCTCGCATACTCCATGATGCTAAATCAAACGGGTATCGAAGCAATAGCAAAGGCTATCAACCCAAGCAAATATTAAGTAAATCACAAAATATCAAAAGGTTAAATAATTACACATAAGCTAAGTTCCTGTCATTTTAATGAGAACATCTAGCTGCCTACCTAAAGGTCCGCTTCTTCATAGGAACCTAAGCTAAATCGAGTTTATCTAATAAAGAAAGGAACTTTTAGGATCGTTCTAAGGTCTAAAATATTAGAAGTTATTATCTCAACCTACTCCAAAGGCTTAGCCAAGCTATTTTTAAATAATGATCTAAAGAGGGAATATCATGCCAGAAATACATAAACCAAGAAGTAGCGGTTCGATCTCAGAATTTCGTAAAATTGCCCGAGAGGCTCTCCAATCAGGTGACAATAGCGCCATTCGTAAGCCAGCAAATAGTGATGTTTGCATACCCGGAAAGCGATCTTTCAAAGAAAGACTCATTGAGTGGTTTCCTAATGCGTCTCGCCTTCTTGGCATTTCATTAAGCCATGATGAAAAAACAGCGAACATTAGCGCATCTAACGAATTTATCAGTGCCCTATCTGATCGTGTGGGTGAAGAAAAAGCAACGCAAGCTTTAGGCGAAACCTACACTCACTTATCCAAAGGGCTGCCACTTACAGCGCGACACGTCGCTTATGTTTTAGATGCGGCCAACCTAGGGAAAAAGGGAGTCGAGCAAAACATTAAGAATCAAACCTCTTTTCAATCGTGGTATCAAAATACCTTTGATAGTACGATAGGTAAGACGCACTTAAGACAGCTTTGGACCCATATAGACTCAGATGCCCATAGCCGTGATCTCACCACTGAGGACTTTGCGCGTTTGATAATGAGGACTATCAGCGAAGATCTAAACAAGCTTCAGGCTATGCCGGGCTCTATTTTCAATGCCAGCGATGAAGAGGAATACGCCGATTCATTGAAAGCATTAAAGCACGATGAAGCCATCCTTACAAAGAGCATGCAAAAGCTGCCAAAATTGGTCGCAGCCATCCAAGAAGACAACTCGATCGCAGATGATTTAAAAATCCAGGCAGAGGAGCAACTGAAGCAAGTAAAAGCTAAGTACACTCAAGTCATCGCAGATCTACACCCTAGAGAAGAAGACATCGTCGCACTTGACAATGTATCTTTTTCCAAAGAACTCATAGAGGGTTTAACACTCGATTATGCAGAGGACGCACTTAGCGAGCACCCAAGAGATACTTATCTGGATCAACAGGGTGAAACCACGACCAACAAAGATCAAATGCTCATTCGGGCTAAAGGCTTTGGCAATGACATCGGTCGGTGTGCAATCACTCTCAATGGGCAGAATATTTCCAACCAAAAGGATAAGGGTACTATCATTAGCACACTACTAGAGAGTTTCACTGAAAAATATGGCGCAGAGAAAGGGCCCGACTACTTAAAAAAACTTTCCAATACACTCGGCCAAGCCTTATTCGCCGGAGTACTCACACGAAACATTCCAGGAGGCACAGGACCCACTGAAGCTATGATTCTCGTTTCTCGACAAAACAAAGATAGAGCAACCGTAGCTTATGATATCACTCTAGAGGACAACGGCATACGCATTACGGCTCACTACGAGGACAAGGTGCAAGCGATCATTACGAACCCAGGAACCCAGGAAAGCATAACCGTAACCGCAAACCCTTCGCAAAGTTATGTGACCATAAACATGGACTTAAGATTTCTTCCAGAAGCCGAAAATGCATTTATTATAGACGAGTCGGGTTGTAATTATAGCCACACAGTCGTCCCGTTAACACATGCATCAGACAATAAGTAAAAGGCTTATGTTGGTTATTATCCAATGAAGACAGGCTCAATGTAAAAATTTTACAAACAACCACATCTAATAAATAGATTTGACCAATGCACTGGGGACTCTCAAAATCATAGGCCTTATGTTAACCAAAAAAGTTCTTTTACCCCTGCTTGCCTTGGTAAGCGTTCTATTCGTTGTCTACTCCATCGCACAAGCCGAAAACACCGGCAATAGTGCTTCCGATGAGCAGTATGGCTCCCATCCGTGTAACCCTTGCGTGTACAATCCATGCAATCCATGTGGTGACAAAATGCCCTACAATCCCTGCAATCCCTGCGAAGAGCAGCACTGATTAAATAAAGTTCTTTTAAAATAAACTAACACCAAAAGGCCTTTGCTTTTAATGCAAAGGCCTTTTGTATAAACGAAATAGCGTTGACCTTCTACCCAAAACGCATATCTACCATTAATTGTATGCTAAGTAAAAAAATCCTAATTGTTACAACAACCGCAGGCATCCTCTTGGCTTTGTCCCTTTCTGCAGAATCGAAGCAAGAAGCCTCACTCAAAACCCAAAACACGCCAATCTCTGCTAAGGAGAGCCAAGACGAAACCCTTTACCTTGAAACTTATGGCTGGCTTCTTGGCAGACAAGGTGGCCTGGTTGAGTATGGCATTACGCCAGAAGAACTCAAAAGTGTCATCAAGGGCTTCAAGGCCGCAGGCGAAGGTGCCCCTCCTCCTGCAAATCCACAAGACGTTGGCCCTAAAATGCAAGAGTTCCTCAACCAAAAAGCCAATGCCTATGGGGAGAAGCGCAAAAAAGAACTCGCCAGCCAAGCCGCTCAAAATGAAAAAGCTGCTGATGCCTTTATTGAAAAGGAAAGAAAGCAAAATAAAGATATCAAGCAAACAGAAAGCGGTCTTTACTATCAAATCGTTAAAGAAGGCAATGCTCCCAAGCCAACCGCTGCCGACAAAGTAGAAATCAACTACAAGGGCGCTCTTATAAACGGCGAAGTTTTTGACAGCACTTATGATCGTGGTGAGCCTATTGTTTTTGAGGTCGACAAGTTCATCCCTGGCATGCGTGAAGGCCTTCAGCTGATCGGCGAAACCGGCCAAATCCGCCTTTACATTCCAGCTAAACTTGCCTACGGAAGCCAAGAGCTTCCCGGAATCCCTGCAGGATCGATGCTTGTCTTTGATGTAGAGCTCAAAGAAGTCATCCCTGCAAAGCAAACAGCTTCTACAGAAACAGCTCCTCAGCAGACAAAGCAAGAAGGCTAAACCTAACCATCTTTTAACTCTAAAGCGCCCATACCCTGGGCGCTTTTTTGATGCAAGTCAACTTAGGCAACCGGAGCGGGCTGCACCCGATCCTGAGAAGCGAATGCACCATCTACACCTTCAAGGCGTGTTAGGATTTCCCCGAGCAGATAAATAGAGCCCGTAGCGAGCAGCTTTGACCCAGGATTTCCACAAGCACACCACCGAAGCTTTGGGAACAAAGCCTCAATGGTGCCGTGACTCACTCTACCTGAAAAACTTTTAGGGACACACAACTCAAGCTCATCTAAAGGCGTTGCTCGAGGCTGGTCAGGCTTTAAAAGAATGATCTCTGAAGCGTAGCGGGCAACAACATCGAGAATCGACTCCGCACGCGAACTACTCAAACTCCCAAAAAAGACGATTGGCCGCTCCCCCGTCTCCTGCACCCAGGCGCTCAGATTATTCTCAAGAGCCTGAGCGCCTTCTGCGTTGTGCGTAGCATCGAGCACTAAGGTTTTACCATCTTCTAAAATCAACTCTTGCCAGCGCCCGGGCCACATGACTTTAGATAAGCCTTCGACACACGCATCTACAGAGCCAGGAAAACGCTTGTCTAAAAGCTCAACGACACACTGAGCAAGGCCTGCATTATGGCGTTGATGCTTTCCTTGAAGCGACACCTCAGGATAGACATGAACATCTTGGCCAAAATGCTTTTCAACAGAAAAAACGGGAGAGTGCTTTTCGCGTGCTACGCGCTCGATGACGTCTTTTGCCTCAGAGGGAAGCTGCCCTATGACAATGGGCTTTCCTTGTTTAATAATACCGGCTTTTTCTCCGGCAATAGCTTCGAGCGTATCTCCCAGGATTTCACAGTGGTCGAGCCCAATGGATGTAATAACGGACAGTTCCGGAGACGAAATAATATTAGTTGAATCCAGCCGACCACCAAGGCCCGTCTCAATAATAGCAACATCAACAGAGGCATCTGCAAAATACTGAAAGGCCATGCCCGTTATAAACTCAAAGTAGGTGGGAAACCTGTCAGCATTTTCTCCAGCAGCGCGCCTTGCGACAACATCTAAGCGTTCGACATAATCAACTAGGCGCTCTCGTGCAATAGGAACACCCCCCACGCGCAGACGCTCCCCTAAGTAAACAAGATGAGGCGATGTGAACATCCCCGTCTTGTAGCCTGCTGTGCGGTAAATAGACTCGAGCATCGCACAAACCGAACCTTTGCCATTCGTACCTGCAACGTGAATAACGGGATAAGCACGTTCAGGATGGCCTAATGCATCTGCAAATATTTGCATGCGCTCAAGGCCGAACTTAGAACCCCCGCGACTTAAATGATACAAATAGGATTCCGCTGCCTCAAAATCCATAAGATAAGATTCTTAAGAGGCTTCTTTTTTGTAAAGAGCACTCAAGAACGTGATAAGCCGCTCCCGCATTTCGAGACGGGGAACGATTTGATCAATGAGGCCATGCTCCATCAAAAACTCTGCCGTTTGAAAACCCTCAGGCAAGTCTTGCTGGGTAGCTTCTTTAATCACCCGGCGGCCTGCAAAGCCAATGAGCGCTCCTGGCTCAGCGAGAATAATATCCCCCAAGGAGGCAAAACTTGCCATAACACCAGCCATTGTCGGGTTTGTGAGAATTGAAATATAGGGTAAGCCTGCCTTAGAAACACGCGCTAAAGCAGCGCTTGTTTTTGCCATTTGCATGAGGCTCAAGATGCCTTCGTACATGCGTGCACCACCAGAAGCAGAAACGATAATGATCGGCACTTTACGCTCTTCAGCACGCTCAATAGCGCGTGTGATTTTTTCACCGACAACAGAACCCATGCTCGCACCTAAAAAGCTAAAGTCCATGACAGCGAGGCTAACGGAACACCCGCCTATTTCTGCCATGCCCGATAGGACAGCATCCTTCATGCCCGTCTTTTTAGTGTACTGCTCGATCTTGTCTGTGTAAGAGGCAACACCAGTAAACTTCAACGGATCAACTGAAACAAGGTCGACATCGTACTCTTGGAATGTCCCCTCATCGACTAGAAGCTCGATACGCCTTGCAGCGCTTAAGGGAAAATGGTACTTGCTCTTGGGAACAACCATCCAGTTATTTTCGAGCTCTTTGTTGTAGACAATTTCGCCGCTAACGGGGCACTTTGTCCAAAGACCCTTAGGAATGTCTTTTTTCTTAACGGAGACGGTTGAATACTTAGGCTTGCTGAATAAAGTCATGAGAAATTACCCGTGGCTGAGTGTAGCAACTCCAATACGTTCCGCACCGGCGACATGTAAAACCCGTGCGCAGGCATTGAGAGTGGCTCCTGTTGTGAATACATCATCAATGAGAATATAACGACAAGAAGGATTCAAAAGTGCTTTTCGATCAATTGCAAAGGCATTTTTAACGTTAGCAAAACGTTCATCGCGGCTAAGTCCTGTCTGCGAAGCTGTCACTCTAATTCTCACTAAGGTATTATCAACAAGCGTATTAGGAAATAATCCCGCCCAAGAGGTTGCCAACACCTCACTCTGATTAAACCCTCGAGAAGCCTGCTTGCGTGCATGAAGGGGTACAGGAATCAAACAAGCGCCCGCAAGGAAATCACAAAATTCTGGCACGGACTGAACCAAACGTTTTAAGTCCTGCACAAGGTAATTGCCACGTCTATATTTTAAGGCATGAACCAGTGCCTGGCCAGCATCCCGCAGCTTAAAAAGGCTCATCCCCTCTGAAAAAATAGGCTTAAGCTCAACACACTGTGCACACTGCCGTATACCCTCAACAGCTCCATCAAAAGGAGCTCCACACGTCGAACAATGAGACTCTTTAATAAAGCGAATAGAATCCTCACAAGCCGTGCACAAATAAAAGTAGTCCTTCAAGGTCCGAAGAGATGTGCTACAAAAAACACACTCTCTAGGATACACCCAGTCGAGCCCATGTTTGGCCCATTTATGAATTCGATGTTTCATCACGTTTTGGGAACAAGGAGAGCATCAGCAAAAGCATTGCAAGAAGCATACCCGTCATCAAGCCATCTACCATCTTGCCTCCACCCCAAAGCCAACGCATCGAGTCCTCATGAATGAAAAACAACTTCTTATAGGAAAGCATCACGGTAACAACACCGGCATGAAAACCCATACAAGGCATCAAACTACGCGTACGCATAAAAAGCACGTTGAGCACGAGGCCGAGCAGGCAAAGGTTCAGAAAAGGCAAAGGTTCAAAATTTTGCGTGATGCCTAAAATCGTCCAAAGGCCTACAAAAAACCCGCTTTTCCAAGTGACGACTTGATCCGTTGCATCCCAAATAGCATCTGGCATCTTAAAGTGCGTGTAAGCAAAAAATAGCGCGCTTAAGCAAGTGGCCCAAAACGGAGCCATTGCCGTATAAAAAATCCGGAAAATGAGCCCACGAAAAATAATTTCTTCAAGAAAGCCAAGGAGCACACCGCCCACGAGCGCCTTGAACACAACACCCAAGACCCTAAACAGTCGATAGGATTCGTGCGGGTCAACCGCTGTTTGTAATCCTTGTAAAACTGCGATGGCAGCGACAAGCACCACACCCATACCAAACCAACGAAACCACGCTAGGCTACCTTCAAGGCTCCATTTCACCTTAAGAGCATCCCAAGAAAAAAGCCCGCAAAAGCGAAAGATCCATGGAAAGGCAATCAGTACAGGAACCCAACGAAGGCGATCGAAATAATCATCAAACGACTTGTTAGCGAGGTAAGCATTAAGGCTATTAGGGCTTACATCTGCCCAAGCCACCACAGCCCAATAAACAGGAGGTGCAAGCAATGCCGCACAAGCGATAGCTCCAAAATAGACGAGTGCCAAAGGCCAAAAGCCGCGCCATGAATGCACACGGCTGTCTAAACCGAAGAGCATGAGGTCATCGCTGTCCCTAAATGGGGATTTATTCATCGTAGAAAACCTTTTCTAAAAAAAGCCCATGTGCCGGTGCTGTGTGCACCAAGGGCGTGCGCTCTTTAGTCTGTAAAATCTCAACAAGCCCCTCGATGCTTAACTTACCAAGGCCAACATTGAGCAACGTCCCCATCAATGCACGAACCATTTTGTAAAGATAACCACTCCCCTCTGTAACTAAACGCAAACGTGTGCCTGCCTGTTCAAAGCGAAGAACGCGAAGATTTTTCATAGGATTGTCTTTGCTCCCATCAGCGCGATTCGCACCCAAGGCGGTAAAATCGCGCCTGCCGAGAAGCTTTTGGGCTGCTGTGTTCATCTGCTCAACATCAGGATGCACCTTGTACAGCGACCATGTGTAGCGCGCATCAAAAGGTGACGTTTGACCAAGCTCACAATAATAGGCGTAACGCTTGCCCTTAGCAGAATAGCGTGCGTGAAAATCTCCTGATGCGATTTCCGCCGAAAAAACCTGAATAGAAGCCGGGAGCCCACTTGCAAAGGCCCGAAGGAGTGCACCTGATTCGTAAGGCCAATCCGCATCAAAGTGAAAAACCTGCGCCCGCGCATGCACGCCGCTGTCTGTGCGCCCGCTTCCATGGATGCGTATGGGCTCTTTAAAAATAGCTTCAAGGCGTGACTCAATAATATCTTGAATGGTGTCACCACCCGCTTGACTTTGCCAGCCGAGAAAATCCGTCCCATCGTAGGCGCAATAACATTTCCAGCGCTGCTTCATTCTCTAAACATCCGTAGCTCTTTGAGATTCTAAAAATTCTTGAAGAATAAGCGCAGCTACGCGGGAATCCAGCTCACCACTAGCACGCTTTTTTTTATGCGCTTGTATGCTCTTAGGCTTAGAGCCTATACCCATACTTTGAAGATCTGCCTCTACTTGAGAAGTGGTTAAGCGTTCATCAAAAGTGTGTACGGGAACCCCAAGCTTGCGCTCAAGCTTTTGGGCCAGTGCATCGACCGCTTGGGCCTTAGGTCCAATGCTGCCATCCATATTAATCGGATAACCGACAACAAGAGCATCTGGTTTTTTTTCACGCACAACGACCCCAATAGCCTCAACGACATCAGCGCCTTGAACCAGAACAATCGGAGATAAAGGCAAGGCAACCCCAAGCTCATCTGCAAAACTAAGCCCAATGCGCTTTTCTCCGTAATCAATACCTAAATAGCGCACACCTACAAGGTCCTTTAAAGGTGAGTTTTGTAGCGTGCCGTACCCTCAATGGTCTTAACGAGCTGCTTAATGGACTGGGCTTGATCCTTCGGACAAACAAGGGTGGCATCCTCTGTATGAACGACAATGAGATCTTCAACACCGAGGAGCGCCGTCAAGTGGCCATTAGAACTGATAACAATATTGCCCTTGGCATCTTGGGTTACCACATCACCCCGCAAGACATTGCCTTTAGCATCGGGTTCATAATGGCGCGCAACGGCAGGCCATTCACCGACATCATCCCAGTCAAAATCAGACTCAACGGTGACGACATTATCCGCCTTTTCCATAATGGCATAGTCAATGGAGATCTTTTCGAGCTTTGGATAGAGCTCTTCAAGGACGGTATTAAGGCTCTTGCCTGCATCAAGACCCTGCTCCATCGACTGCATCAAGGAAAAGTGCTCTGAAGAGCACTGCTGAAAGGCAGACGAAATCGCCTTGACAGACCAAACAAACATACCTGCATTCCAAAAGTAGTTGCCTGAGGCAAGGTAGGTTTCTGCTGTTTTAAGGTCTGGCTTTTCCACGAAGCGCTTTACATCATAAAGAGGACGCCCTCCATCAAGCTTTGTGCGAATATCGGCACGCTCGATATAACCGTAGCCAGTGGCAGGCGCTGTAGGCTTAATCCCGACGGTAACCAGCACGGGCTCGCGCTCTGCAGCCTCAAAAGCTGAGCCCAAAACATCCTGAAATCCCGGGGCATTATGGATGACATGATCGGCTGGCAACAGGGCAAAGACACCTGTAGGATCTTGTCGCTTAACCAGGACGGTTGCAAGAGCGACAGCAGCTGCAGTATCACGGCCTATAGGCTCACCAACGACATTGTCTGGCCTGAGCTGAGGACAGTCCTCTAAAACGGTAGCCCGCTGCTCACAATTCGTAATGATGAAAATATTTTCAGCTGGGACCAGCCCCGACAAGCGATCCAGCGTCTGAGCGAGCATGGTACTCTCCCCAACGATGGCTTGTAGGTGTTTGGGCCTTTTTTGACGACTTTGCGGCCAAAAACGCTCCCCGCGCCCACCGGCCATAATGACAACGTAACGATTACTCATAGGAAATTAGGAAAGGCCCTACCATGCAAGGTGAAGGGGGAGACATCAAGCCAGAATCGGAAAAGGAAAACGCTCTTAAAACATAATCTTCTTGACTTTTTTAAACACCTTATTGAAACTCAGTCTCAACAAGGGTTTAATTTATGCAAACGCTTCTTTCACTCTCAGACTTAAAACCAGGCCAATCCGCCAAAATCGAGCGTTTCCTCGATGAGGCCATGGGCGTCCTTAGGCTTCAAGAAATGGGCCTTTTACCTGGCACTTTGGTCGAAGTTTTGCGCAAAGCACCTTGGGGTGGCCCTATCCAGATCAAAGTCCGCGGCTCACTACTCTCACTCCGCAGAAGTGAAGCTGCCCTTCTCAGCGTCCTCCCCGCCTAAAGCTGGAGCTTCGTTGAGCCATGGTAAACACTCAAGACGGACCAGACAGAACCTGCCGCGCTACCGTCTTTGCTCTTGTCGGCAACCCCAATTCAGGGAAAAGCACGTTATTTAATAAACTCACGGGCCTTCGCCAAAAAATTGGCAACTACCCCGGTGTTACCGTCGAAAAGAAAGAAGGTATTTGCTACTCGCAGCATGGCAAACCTCTTAAGATTATCGATCTTCCCGGCACTTATAGCCTAAGGCCCAATTCCCCTGACGAAGCCATTGTCGCTGATGTTCTTACAGGAAAGCGCGCAGACACCCCGCGTCCGGACGCCATCCTCTGCATCATCGATGCAAGCAATCTAGAGCGCAATCTATACTTAGCATCACAAATCATAGAACTTGGCCTGCCCGTCATTGCTGTCCTCAATATGGCCGATAGTGCCAAGGCTCAGGGGAACACCATCGACAAGGCTAAGCTCGCCGAGGCACTCGGCGTGCCCATTGTAGAAACCTGCGCCCACAAGGGAACAGGCATCTTAGAACTGCGCCTCATGATGAGCCGCCCCGTGATGCTCCCCGCCAAAAGCGTTTTCACTCAAACAGAACAGGGGGACTCTGTCCTCGACAATGTCTACTCGACTGTCTCAGAAACACTCGCTAAAGGTTCTAAACATAATTTTTTTGGCAAGCCGCTAGAAGTCGCCCAAGAAAAACTCGAACAAAGGATCGAAGCGCGCCGCGAAACGCTCATTGAGGCTCGCTACAAAATCATCCAAAAGCTGTGCGAAGCGGTCGTATTAAAAGCGGGCACGGCCTCCAAAAAAACGCTGACAGATCGGCTAGATGGCTTCTTTCTCCACCCCGTGCTTGGGGGCCTCAGTCTGCTCTGCGTACTTGGGCTTCTTTTTTACAGCATCTTTGCCTTAGCAGAAACACCGATGAACTGGGTCGAAGGGCTCATCAATCACCTCGGCACGCTTACCGCATCACTCCTTCCAGCAGGCCAACTGGCCGACCTCATCGTCAACGGCGTTATTGCAGGTGTTGGCAGTGTACTCGTCTTCCTACCACAAATTGCCATGTTGCTCTTATTCATCGGCCTACTTGAATCTACAGGCTACATGGCACGAGCCGCCTTCCTGCTCGATCGAGTGATGAACCGCGTCGGCCTTCCAGGAAAGGCCTTTATACCGCTCCTCAGCTCGTATGCTTGCGCGATACCCGGCATCATGGCAACGCGCACCATTGAGTGCCCTAAAGATCGTTTGGCAACGATTCTCGTTGCCCCTTTTGCTAGTTGCTCAGCACGCCTACCTGTTTTCCTTGTGATGATTGCCACCATCAGCGCCGGCGCCGAAGCCCCTGCAAGCACCAAAGCTGGCCTGCTTCTGCTTATGTATATCTTGGGCACCGTAGGCGCCCTTGGCTTTGCATGGTTCTTCAAAAAGACGCTTTTGCGCGGCGGCGTGTCTTCTTCGGTAATGGAGCTCCCTCCCTACCGCATTCCGTCCCTCATGCCCATTTTGAATGAAGTCATTCATCGCTCAAAGCTTTTCTTGCGCCGCGCAGGCACCATTATTCTCGGCATCTCTATCCTCATGTGGTTCTTCCTCAACTACCCTCGCCAAGAAGAAGGCACCCCCCCAACCATGCAGCTTGAGCACAGCATCGCTGGGCACATCGGCAAGTCCATCGAGCCCATCATGGAACCCCTTGGCTACGACTGGAAGACAAGTATCGCCATCCTTGCATCCTTTGTCGCTAGAGAGGTCTTCGTGAGTACGGTTGCCATCATTTACAATGTTGAAGGTGAAGAAGACGAGCCAGAAACACACACCTTAGCAGAGGCCCTAAAAGACCAAAAACACCCCGATGGCAGCTTTGCATTCTCTCCCTTGCGCTGTCTAAGCCTCATGGTTTTTTACGTCTTTGCGATGCAATGCCTCAGCACGCTTGCCATCGTCCGCAGGGAGACAAACTCCTGGCGTTGGCCCTTCTTCCAGTTCACCTACATGACGGCCCTTGCCTACATCGCAGCACTCATCGTCTACCAAGGCGGCCACTTCTTAGGGTTTGTATAATATGGCACATCATTGGCAAGAATGGGCAGTCTACGCCATCGTTGGCATCACTGCATTAATTTTCCTAAAAAATATCCTCTGGAAAAAGAAGCACCGCACATCGAGCACCTGCGGCGATTGCAACTGCCCTAAGCCAGCAGAAATCACAAAACGACGCCCACGCGCCTAAGCCTTGCCTTTTGCCTAAAGATATCCTTAGGCTTTAGCCATGGATATCACAAGTCTTCGCCAGGAATACACACAACGCGGCCTTCGCAAAGAAGATCTTGATGCAGACCCTCTTGAACAGCTTAAGCAATGGATGCAAGCAACCATCGACGCAAAATTGCTCGAGCCCAATGCCGCAAGCCTGGCAACCGCTACCAAAGACGGCATCCCTTCGGTCCGCACCATTTTGATTAAAAACTTAAGTGCCGACGGCATTGATTTCTTCACCAACAGTGAAAGCCGCAAAGGCCGTGAAATCAGCGAAAACCCTCATGTAGCTCTCGTCATCCCGTGGATTCCCCTCGAACGCCAAGTCATCATCCAAGGTATAGTAAGCAAACTCTCAGAGGCCATCACAGAAACCTATGCCCACAAACGCCCCCGTCAAAGTCAATTAAGCACCTGGGCCTCCCAGCAGAGCAGGCCTATTCCATCAAGAGAACCCCTCGAAGAAGGGCTCAAGACTGCCGAAACACGTTTTAAAGACGGCCCTATCCCCGTCCCCCCATACTGGGCAGGTTACCGCATCACCCCTACTTGGGTAGAATTTTGGCAAGGCCGGCCAAGCCGTCTACACGATCGCTTTGCCTACCAAAGAAATTCCCCTAACGAAGCCTGGTCACTCCAACGCCTATCCCCATGAAACTATACATCCTCCGCCACGCAGATGCCGCCGCCGGGTTCCCCGATCACGAACGCCCTTTAACCCAAAAAGGCATCGATCAAATCACAGACCTCACCCAACGTTTCCCCCAAAAAGCAGCCAAAGAGCTCGGCGCCATCTGGCATAGCCCTCTGGTACGTGCTGCCCAAACAGCTGAATGCTTCAAGAAAGGCTTGGGGCTCACCTGCCCGCTTCAAATTTCTGAATCCCTGCACCCTGGAGGTCCTATCGAATCGTTGGCAAGCGAGCTTGAAAGCCTAAACCAAGACACTGTCCTTGTCGGCCACAATCCACACTGCGAGTTGCTCAGCTCGTTTCTTCTCAAAAGAAGCTCGCATCCCCCTGCAATCCTCTTTAAAAAAGCCGGCTTACTTTGCCTAGAATACTCCTCAGACCCTGAACAACCCTGGATACTCCGATGGTACCTCATTCCCAGTCTTTTCTAAAACAGCTTTTTTCATCCAGCCTCCTTGCTTTATGCGCAGTTAGCTATAGCTATGCAGATCAGCTTGTCTTTCCCAATGGAGAAACCCTCACAGGAACCATTGTCAAAGAAGAAGGCAACATCGTCACCTTTAAATCTCCCTACCTAGGGACCATCCACGCCAAAAAAAGCGAAACGACGGTCATCCAAGATAAAAGCACCCCGCCCACACTGAGCACTTTAGACTCAGATCTCTCAGAAGCCGAAACACCGACTACACCTTCCAAGGACGCAGACAAAGCCATTACAGAAGCCTCGCCTCCTCCAGCAGATGCCGAGGAAAATAAACCCTGGTGGAAACGCTGGAAAAAGCCCGATAATTGGAGCGGGAAGGCCACCGTAGGGATTTCAGAGCGTTGGGGTCAAAAGGACACCGAAGACATTAATCTCGCCGCCGAACTAGAGATTAAAAAGCCCAAAAAGAATTACAAATGGAGCGCTTATTACGACTACGGCGAGCAAGACGGCGAAAAAAACACAGATATGTACGGTGCTGAATATCGCTACAGATACGACTTAACCGAGCGCACCTTCCTCCAAGCAACAACCATCTATACCCACGATGGCATCAAAGAAATCCATCACCGCTTGACTCAATCGATCGGTTATGGCTTTACCGTCATCAAAAATGAAAAAATGGAGCTCAACCTCGTTCCGGGTGTTGCCGTTCAATATCTTGATCAAGAGGGTGAAACAGACGGATTCACATTCATGATCAATCCATACCAAGACTTCAAATGGTATATTACTGAAGGCATCAAGCTTACAGAATCCTTCGACTCCTTCTTCGACGTTAAAGACGGCAGCAACTACAACTTTGTCTTCAAAATTGGTATCGAAACCATCATTAAAGAACCCTATATCATGAGTATCACTTACCGTCTTGACTATGATAACTCGGTAGCAAACGACATTCGCAAGGACGATTCACGACTTATCATAGGCCTTGGCTATATTTTCTAAATCCTCTATAAACAATTGTTAACAAACCGCTGTAAAACAATAACAATAGAGAAATTATTTAGATTATACATAAAAGTAAACACCGATTTATTTCAAAAAAATCATGCATTTATTACAATTATTTAAAAAACAGCAACTTATCTATTGCAATCTAAAGCAAAAATAGCTACTTAGTTATCCATATTTTTTCTGTAGAACTCCCTATTTTCTACAAAGCCCTATTTATTACCCCCAAGCACAACGACAATAAACACTGAGCCGTCTTATGTCTAAAAGTCTCCGAGCAACTCGCCAAAGGCATGCCATCAAAAAAGCGTTCGAGCAAACCGGGCGCCCCTTAGGGCCCAAGGAAGTCCTCGATTTGGCTAGCCAAGAAGTCCCCAATCTGGGTATTGCTACGGTATACCGCAATATCAAAACCATGCTCGAACAAGAAGAGCTGGAAACTATTGACCTACCTGGCCAGCCATCTCGCTACTTCCCCAAACAAGACAAAACTTCAAGAAACAGAAGCACACCCTTGTTCCTTTGTCAAAAGACGAATCGAGTGTATTTTGTAGACCCTAGCGAGATTGAGCTTCAAATTGCTCGCCTTCCATCGAACTTTGTGGTCGACCACTCAGAAGTCATTCTCTACGGAGAATGCACGAGCAACAACTAAAGGCCCTCCTCTTCTAGGGCCAGGTTCCGCCGCTTAAACTTGCATATCATACCCATTTAGGTATGACTGCATGCTTATGCATTACTGCGCTCTAGTTTTATGTTTGTTTGGAGCACTCAGCACCTACACATGGGCGAATGATGCCCCTCGATCGGAGACTCCACAGCCTATCATCTACACCACAGAGCCCTGGCTTGATCCTTGGGTCGAGCGCATTGGGGGAGGCTCTATTGAAATTATCCACCCCAAAGAACCCCCTAGCAATAACACTATACCTTTGATTGAAAGCGGCTTAAAGACAACAACTGTGTCGACCTTCTCTCATCGGATCGTACTGACCGACGGCATCCCCCTTTTATACAGAGGTCAAGGTTTATACCCCATTCAGCCAACCTACTGTAAACTTACTCAAGGAGAAAAAAAGCCCTGTTGTTGCAAAAAAAACAAAAGACAGGCCCGCTACGCAGCCATCCATAAGGACAGCAATACCGCACAAACGATCCACGAAGGCGCCTGGATGGACGTCTCTATTACCATGTCCATGGTTGTCACCTTGAGCGAAGCGCTCTGTGAGGCATTCCCAAAATTAGCTCCTAGCATTCAAGCAAACACCCAGGCATACCTTGCAGAACTCGAAATACTCGATAACTGGCTTTTTGAGCAGGCAGACAACCTTATTGCTACAAATATAACAGCCCCCAATGATGACTGGCTCTACTTCACACGCCGCTATGGCTTGCAGGCACCCGAAGGCCGCACAGCTCAAGCACCGTTAGCACCTCCTCAAGGAGATTACAAAGAGCATATGCAAAAGCTCATTAACAACCTAAACCCTGCCCAAAACAAAGCATCCGAAACCTAATGAAGATTTCGGATGCTTGATGTGTACTTAAAGAAATACCTTAGAGCTCTTTTTCAATTGCTTCCAAGACACTGAGTGAGATGTCTTGGTCACCAAAAGTGCCGACACGAATACTTACTTCTGTAGTGTCCTTTGTCTTTTTAGTGAGCTTAACAGTGACTTTATCATCCGTGCTCGTACGAGCGATCAATTCACCACTCGTCTTATCGTAATTGCTACTAATCTGCTTGTAGCCAAGATTCTTAAAGGCATCAGACGTAGCATCTGCAAGATCCTTGACGGTGCCATCTTCTGTTTTTTTAAGCTCACCGTTAACATAAGCAACCGTTCCGGCGGCAGCACCCCCGACTAAAAGGGCGGTGCAACCTGCCATAAAAAACGCACTGGCGAAACTCATAAGAGCAACAACGAGTAACTTGGGGTAAGATTTTTTCATAAGCTACTACAATAAAAAGCTTAAGAAAAGGGGTCAAGCGTGTTTGTTATCCAGCAAGCTCCTAGAAAAAGAGCGACTGCATTGTGCTGACAACATGTGTCCATTTGCTTTTTTCCACCGCATCCAAAGGAATCCAAATAGTGAAGCATGCACCGCCAATAGGAGAATTACTCACTTGAAGCTGCCCGCCATGGAGCTCAGCACATGCTTTGACGGTTAAAAGCCCGAGGCCACTGCCACCTTCTTTTGTCGTAAAGAAGGCATCAAAAATCCGTTCGCGCTCCTCTTGAGGAATACCCGGACCATTATCATGAACCTCAAGACACGCATATTCTCCACGTCTCTCAGCCTTGACAATCACACGCCCAGAACCCTGGGTTGCATCGCCTGCATTGAGTACGAGGTTGAGAACCATTTCGCTCACAAGCAAGGGATTCATCATTAACACAAGCGTATCATCCCCCTGAAAACTAAGATCACAGTGCTTAACGCGCAAATTCGCTCGAGCCAGAGCAAGCGTACCTTTAATCTCTTTGACGAGGTCACGCTCCTCAAAATCCCCTGAAAGACCTTGCTGACTCGAGTCCAAAAGCCTGCGATTAAGGCCTGAAAGCTCATTGATCGCTTTTTTCATCGTCTCAACCAATTCGTGGTTGGCGCCGACCAAAGCTTGATTACGTTCAAGTAGCTCCAAGCAAAAACGAAGGCTAACGAGCACATTGCTCGAGTCATGGGCAACGGAAGAGGCAAAAACGCCGGCTGTTGCACGACGCCCAGCTTCCGCTAAAACCTCCTTTTGCTTGAGCAAACGCTGCCCATCATTCTCAATGCGACAAAAGAGGGAATACGAAAGCCAAAAGAGCAAAATAGCGGTAAAAAAGACAAATCCAAATCCCTTGATGAGCTCAAAGTAACGTATAGCCTCAAGGGAAGGGGCATATTCAGAAACTAAATGCGTCGACAAGGATACGTAGAGCCCAGCGAGAAAAAAATACACTCCCGCCAAAATGACCCCATAACGTAACGGCTTGGTAACTTTTGACATTACAGCTTAAAAATTAGATAATTTACCCTAACGACAAAGGCTCTTGGTCAAAATAAATAAAGTCAAGTATCTTCTAGCCGAAAAATAACTAATTGCCAAGAATTAATTATTGGCTTAATGTGAACTCCTCTGAGACATCGGCTCGCGGCTCCCATGTAGCCTCCTCTACTGTCTCCAGGGCAGGAATCTCACGATCCGAGCCTGCATGTAATTCCTTAAACTTACGCGCCGAGGGCAAAACGCGGCTTTCCATCGAGCGTGCTGCCTTATTATAAGAGCTAACCGCACGATCGAGCCCTCGCTTAATATCGAGAAAATGACCCGCCAAAACGGCCATGCGCTCGTAGAGATCCTTGCCTAAAGCACTCACTGCAGCAGCTTCTTTCGCGACACCTTCCTGAGACCACCCATGCGCAACTGCTTTGAGGAGAGCAATTAAAGTTGTTGGCGTGGCCAAGATGACTTTATTTTGTGCACCGTAGTCGAGCATTTGAGGGTCCGCCTGAAGCGCAGCACTGAAAAAAGCTTCCCCGGGCAAAAAGAGCACGACAAACTCGGGAGTCTCGCCAAGCTGCTTCCAGTAAGCTTTTGAACTTAAAAGTGTTAAGTGATTCTTTACCTGTTTGGCATGCTGTTTTAGCTTTTCTGCCTGCACCTCAGGGCCTTCGGCCTCAAGGGCTTCCAAGTAAGCAAGCAAGGGAGCTTTGGCATCGATCACCACCGATCGCCCATTCGGCAAGGAGACCACCATATCAGGCCTACGCTGCCCATCCTCAGTGGAAACACTCGCCTGCTCGATAAAATCAACATGGTCGACCATGCCCGCAAGCTCCACGGTGCGGCGAAGCTGCATCTCTCCCCAGCGCCCGCGGACTTGTGGGGCCCGCAATGCACGGACAAGATTTGCCGTCTCCCCCTGCAAAACTCCTTGAGCCTCAGAAAGATGCTTCACCTGCTCGGTCAATTGAGCATAGGCCCCAACACGCTTTGCCTCAAGCTCAGCGAGCTTTTTATCCATGCCTTCCAAAGAGTTTTTCAGGGGGCTGACGAGCTCGGCAACAGCCTGAGTGCGCTGCGTCAAATCGGCCTGAGCACCTTCTTGAAATTTCATCAAATTCTCCTTAGCCAGAGCCAAAAAAGACTCATTGTTGCTCTTGAGTGCCTCAGCTGAAAGCGCCTTAAAGGCATCCGAGAGGGCATTTTTCGCCTCTTCGAGAAGTTTGTTTTTTTCTTTGGCCGCCTCGCGCTCTGCCTCTAGGCGGGCTTGCTGCTCTGCTAGCCTTGTCTTGAGCTCGGTATTTTCAAGATCGCGGCGCTCCAAAAGCTCTGTTTTCTCCCGCAATGTTTCCGTCAAAACATCGAGCCTTACCCGATCGGCAGCAGCCACCTGCCCTCGCCGCAAAACCAAATAGATAGCGCCCCCAAGCACAACCCCCAATACACTATAGATTACATACATCATTATTCTACTCAAGGAATACTCTGAGCGAAATTCTAGCTCAGGTAAAGACCTTTACAGCAATAGCAAACTCACTTCCAAGACGCACCATAGCAATAAATCGCCGGGCAACACGTGCATTCCAAAACAATCGCTCTTCAAAATAAGTCAGCTCGCCATCCCGCCAAGCCAACACACCTGGTGCCCGGTGCTGCCCAAAAACCTCAAGTACGCGAGCTCGCATCGGTTCTCCGAGTACCTCCTTCACCCACTCGGGCGCATTTGTGCGCAGAGCAATATGGCGATCAAAGGCTACATCACCGATCCGGGTGAGACCTCGGTTCCATGTGCGAAGCCAAAAAAAGTGAGGCGCGGCGCGGCTCAGCTCAAAGTAAATGCCTTCGGGCCCAGGACAGGCCATGCGAAGCACTTCCAAGGTCTGAAAGCGCCCCCCGCTCGAAGCTTGCTCCCGAAGTATTTCTACCTCGTGAAAACGATACAAGCCGCGCAGGCGTTCTGGTCGCTTAAGTCGAAGCCACCGAAAAATGCGCTCCCCCGGCTCCAGCGCAAGATGCAGATCCTGATTCACAAGCTCAAGTCCCTGCCGGCGGCAATCGGGTATTCGCTTAAAAAGAATCCATCCAAAAGCATAACCCACAGAGCCCAACAGCAGGATAACTAAAAGAAGACATATCAGGGCCATGGCAAAGTCCTTAAGGTTTATAAGCCAAAAACTGAAATTCCAATGCTAATCTATCCAAGTGTGGTAGACCACGCCACTCAAACTCACAAGATCCTAATAATAATGTAATTAAAAAACACAAGAGCGCGCCCGCAATGTGCCCTACCACAGCCTGGACGCGTATTTTGCTCGCATTTTCTGAATCCTGACTTAGACACAATGGCCTTTATTCATGAGCCAATATCGATTCATCAAGGCATGCCTCCTAGGCATCGCGACTGTTGCATTCAGCATCCACTTAATAATGCCTTTACAGGCTAAGAATGTTTCCTGGAGTGAACAGCGCCTCACCCGGATTGTCGAAAAAGAAGAGCGCCTCTTTCGCAACGTTCCTCCCGAGTCTGATCGCTTAAACCGCGCCAACTGGGAAGGCAAGGTTCATGCACTAGCCTCTGAATACCAAGCCTTTACCCTTGAAAACCCAGAGTCTATCGAAGGGTTTATTTTCATGGGTAAGTTTCTGCGCAAAATGGGTGAACGCAAGGCAGCTTACATCGCATTTGCAAAAGCTAATCGGCTAGACCCCAATATTGCGGCCGTTAAGCAACAGATTGGCAACTACTTAGCCGAAGAAGGCTCTCCTGAGCTCGCCATTGGCGCTTTCCTTGAAGCCATTGAGCTGAGTCCCGAAACGGCCGTTTACCACTATCAGCTTGGCGAGCTCGTCCATATATTTCGCTACCAGTTATTAATTAACAACATATCAAGCGGCCCAGCGTTAGACAGGCAGATGCTCGAAGCCTTTAAAATCGCCACAAAATTAGATCCCAACACGCGTGAATTCGCATGGCGCCATGCCGAGGCCTACTACGACGTCACCTTGCCCAACGCCAAGGAAGCGCTAGAAGCCTGGGTTACCATCGAAAAGGCATCCCAGTCTGACATTGAAAAAGACGCTATAGCCTTGCACAAAGCCCACTGGCTCATTGAACTTAAAGCTTACGATGACGCACGCGCTCTTTTATCCAAGCCTGTACGCACATCGCTCGAGGGGACGCGACGCACCCTTGAGGCAAAATTACCCAAAACCAACACTTAATTAAGACATCGACACTATGGACTCACTTCCCATCGACGCCATCCGCCACGGACTTATTTTTTATATCTTGCTCGTCTGCAGCGTGTGCATTCACGAATGGGCCCATGCTTTTGCCGCCCACAAGTTAGGGGATCCTCTCCCCTCAGCTCAAGGGCGCGTCACACTGAACCCGCTTGCCCATATCGACACCGTCGGGACCGTCATCCTTCCTCTTTTAATGATCTTTGCCCCCATTTTTTTAGGCACCGGCGCTGGGCTCGTCCTCTTTGGCTGGGGCCGTCCCGTTGAAATTTCTCTACCCAATCCCAAAACACGCACTCGGGATGATCTCATCATCAGCGCCGCAGGCCCACTCTCCAACCTTGCCCTTTGCCTCTTACTTGCTGTCATCGGCGGTCAGCTGGGCAAGCTCCCTCTCAACCTGAGCGAGCTATTCACCTATGCAATTTTCATCAACGCGGCCCTTTTTATCTTCAACCTCATCCCCATCCCACCACTGGATGGCTCTCACTTTCTTCGCCATCTAACAGGCATGCGTACAGAGACCTTTCATCAACTAGCTCGCTACGGCTTTCTTATTTTGATTATCATGCTTACCCTCTCCCCCATCCAAAATATGCTGCGCTTTGGCATCTACTCGGTTGCTGGGATATTTCAGGGAATTATGATGGCTTCGCTCAGCGGCTAAGCGCTTGCCCTCAAGCCTTCGACTTGCTAGAGTCGATGCCTTGAGCCCAGAAAAGCCTATGATCCAAAAACTACCTCTCGCTTCGACAGCGCCGGTCCTCATTGTCGGGTCCGTCGCTTATGACACCATCATCACTCCCGCAGCCACTCAAGAGTATATTCTGGGCGGCTCTGCATCGTACAGTTCTATTGCCGCGAGTTATTTTGCACCTGTACAGCTCGTTGGTGTCGTCGGGCATGACTTTAAAAAAGGCTTTATTGACCGCTTTGAGCACCATGGCATTGACCTTCAAGGCCTCAAAATCTCAGAAAAAGAGAAAACCTTTTTCTGGAAAGGCCGCTACCACGAAAACTTCAATCACCGGGAAACATTGGTGACGGAGCTCAATGCATTTGAAAGCTTTGAGCCAACGCTCCCTCAAAATTACAAAGAAACGGCCTTTGTGATGCTGGGAACCATCGGGCCAGACTTGCAACACCACGTTCTCGATCAATTAAACGGCCCAGCCTACATCATTGCTGACACGATCGAGCTTTGGATTGATATCAAACGCAAGGAGCTCGAGGCGCTCCTACCGAGGATCAACCTCTTCACCATCGACAAACGTGAAGCCATGATGATCACTGGGGAAACAAACACCATCCGCGCCGGCCACAAACTTCGCGCAATGGGGCCAGAAACCGTAATCTTAAAAAAAGGTGAGCACGGTGCTCTTCTCTTCCACGAATCAGGGCTTTTTTCCATTCCTGCATACCCAGTGACTGAAATTGAAGACCCAACCGGCGCAGGAGACACGTTTGCTGGCGCCCTCCTCGGCTACCTTGCCGCTAAAGGCAGTACCGACTTTGCAACCCTCAAGAAGGCCATGGCCTATGCAACGGCAACCGCCAGCATTACCATACAAGCCTTCTCCATGGATCGACTCAATGACGCGGCAACGGCCCTCATCGAACAGCGCGTCGAGGAATTAACGGCATTGACCCAATTTTAGGCTCCGACCCCATAAGACCAGGGCTATTAAACGACCCTTTTTAAAAAGGGCCTAAGCACCCTGAGTCTTTATTCTCCCTATGATCTCAAGGTGCTTAGGCTGATTTGCCTTTGTTTGTCTTATGGTTTTTACCCCTAAACGAGTCTCTTAACGTCAACTCATCAAAGAATATTTTCTAAATTGTGCTAAACCCATCCCATTGTCAACTATTTTTAGACGATTAAATTAAATTAATATCTGTTTTCAGATAAAACCATTAAATTAAACACAAGACCTTGCTGCTAAGGCTTGGCAAAGTCTCTATTTGTTTGCTAAGCTCTCAGCTCAAGAAGCCATGCATTTTGTCTCCCAAAACCTGCAACATCTAACAGAAAAGCAGCATTTACGGCCTTCGGAGCTTGCCCGCGGAACGGGCCTGCCCGAAACCACCGTTAAGTACATCCTTGGAGGCAACACGGCAAACCCCCGCATTGAAACCGTCTGCACTTTGGCTGATTTTTTTGGCGTATCCCTCGATCACTTTGTCAAAGACGCCCTTGCCAGCGAAACCACCCCACCTCCGAGCATGGCCCACACAACGATGCTCCCCCTCCTCAAGTGGGAAGAGGCGCCAGACTGGGTAGAGAATCAGCCCTCAGCAGAGGTACTCAGCTGGATTCCCGCCGAAGAGGGCTGGCCTGAGAAATCCTTTGCTGTCCGCGTCCTCATGCCAACCATCCCACAATTCCCCGAAAAATCACTCTTACTTATCGCACCCCAACAAACTTATCACGACGGAGACTATATCTTTGTCAGCATCGATGGCAGCAAACCCGTCTTGCGAAAAATCTTCGAAGAGGCCGATGGCCTGTACCTTTTCTCCTTAAGAGACATCCCTGGCCCTGAAAAAATGAGTGAAAAACACACCATTTTGGGAAAAATTTGTGAATGCAGGCAATTTTTTGCCTAGCCGAGTCCTTCCTATATACTTATAGTTAAGCAATAACGTAATCACCGCCCTCTTTTATGGGCTATAGCGACCCGTCACCCTCTCTAGGTTATTATGAATCAAGCACTCTCAGATATCGGTCTCGTTGGCCTCGCCGTCATGGGCCAAAACCTTGCCCTTAACATCGCCGACCACGGCTACCGCATTTCCGTCTACAATAGGACGACCTCCAAGACAGACGCTTTTGTCGCCAAACACCCCGACACGCCAGGCGGCCTAGCTGGGTTTGATACCCAAGAAGCCTTTGTCGCCTCCTTAAAGCAACCTCGCAAAATAGTCATTCTCGTTAAAGCAGGTAAGGCGACCGACGCGGTGATCGACGGACTTGTCCCCCTGCTTGACAAGGGAGACATCATCATCGATGGAGGCAATGCCAACTGGCACGACACCATCCGCCGCGAAAAAGATCTCGCAACCAAGGGCTTACGTTTCGTTGGCTCAGGTGTTTCTGGCGGTGAAGAAGGGGCACGCTTTGGCCCTTCGCTCATGCCCGGTGGAGCCCCTGAAGCCTGGAAAGAGCTTGAGCCCATCTGGAAGGCCGTCGCCGCTAAAGTCGATGCTAAAACTGGGCGAGAGCTAACAGGCGCGAAGCCCGGAAAACCGATTGAGGGCGGCGTCCCCTGCACAGCTTACATCGGCGCTAATGGAGCAGGCCATTACGTCAAAATGGTTCACAATGGCATCGAGTACGGTGACATGCAGATGATTTGTGAAGCCTATGCTTTAATGAGCCATCTGCTTGGCATGTCTCCTCAGGAAATGAGCGAAGTTTTCAAGACCTGGAATGCTGGCGTGCTAGACTCTTTCCTTATCGAAATCACCGGTGAAGTTCTCGCTCAAAAAGACCCCGTCACCGGGAAGCCTTTTGTCGACGCGGTCCTCGATACAGCTGGCCAAAAAGGCACAGGCAAGTGGACAGCTATGAATGCCCTTGATATGGGTATCGGTGCCCCGACGATTGCCGAGGCTGTTTTTGCGCGCTGCTTAAGTGCTGTCAAAGAAGAACGCGTTGCTGCTGCAAATATCCTAAAAGGGCCCAACATGAAGTATGAGGGTGACAAGGCAACGCTCATCACGGCCATTCACGATGCCCTCTACTGCTCGAAAATTTGTTCGTATGCTCAAGGGTTCCAGCTCATGCGCGAAGCCCAAAAAGTCTACGACTGGAAACTCAACTTTGGTGAAATTGCTCAAATATGGCGTGGTGGTTGTATTATTCGTGCAGCCTTCTTGCAAAAAATCACAGAGGCCTTCGATCGCGATGCGAAGCTCGCTAACCTATTACTGGATCCTTACTTTAAAGATGCCATCGACAAAGCACAGAGCAACTGGCGCAAAGTCGTAGCGCTTGCTGCAGAGTATGGTATTCCTGCACCTACATTCTCTTCATCACTGGCCTATTACGACGCCTATCGCTCGGAGCGCCTTCCCCAAAACCTACTTCAAGGCCAGCGGGATTTTTTTGGTGCACACACCTATGAGCGGGTTGATGCTCCGCGCGGGAAATTCTTCCACATCGATTGGCCAGATCCAAAGCGCCCGCAATACGACGCCTAAGCGCTAAGTTTTGCGCTTCGATTTTTCCTTCAAGTAAATTGCTTGGAGCTCAGCAAAGTCAGCCTCTTTGCTTGAACTTTCGATTGTGTAGTCAAACTTATCGGCTTCATTCATCTCGCCTTCTGCATTGGCCAAACGCTTAGTGATAACCGCATCACTATCTTGGCCACGGCCCTCCATGCGTTCACGCAGTGTATCCAAGTCTTCGGAAACCACCATAACCGTTACCAGGGAAGGGCCTAAAATCGGGTCGTCTTTAGCCATAGTGCGATATGTCTGAGCCCCTTGCACATCGACGTTGAGCAAAATGTCATAACCGAGCGCGAGCTTGCTAGCAATCTCGCACTTAAAGACGCCATAGCCATTACCATGAACGATCGCATGTTCGTAAAATTTTCCTTCACGAACGCCGACATCGTAATCTTCACGTGATAGAAAATAGTAATGCTCGCCCTCAACTTCACCGGGACGTGGGGGGCGCGTTGTAGCCGTAACAGCACGGCAAACATTGGAATATGCGGCCAGCATGGCATTACATAAAGTCGTTTTACCGACACCCGCAGGGCCTGAAATAACAATAACAATGGGCTTAGCTTCTGGCACAAGAGGCATTGGTTAATACAGGGTCGCTGCGAGCGCCAAACCAGCAGCACAGACAATCAACAAGCAGCCCAAGGCACGCGGGCGCATTGTAGAAGTATACAACCAATTAAAAAAGTCACGCCAGCGATAAGGCATTGCAGCTAAATAAAGAGCGAGCACAATGAGAACATAAACAAGACTCACAAACACCAAACGCGAACTTGGGAGTTGTAAATAAGCAGCATCAAGCAAAGGCCGCGCACTCAACAAGGTGAGGATGGAAAGACCACGGACCGCAAGAAAATCAGGAACGACAAAAAATGCGCCCATAGCAACGACAAGAAACAAAAGAAAGAGCCACTGACGATAAGCGCCAAAATCCGCCTCGCCCAAATGAACAATAATCGACAAAAACCACGCAGCTCCTGCACCAAACAATAGTACTGTCGCGATTTGAGATCGTGGGAGTGCCTTGATCGCTTTTTCAAAAAATTCAGCACGCGAGGCAAAAAGCCCCCCGAGCACAAGAAATACACCAGCGAGCATAAAGGTTGCAGTGAGTAATGTCATAAGTTTAAGCGGTTGAACGTTGTTGCAATGCAGACTCGTCCTGCGCATTGATGCCACTTAAGACAAGAGAGCCGCGCAAGTATGAAGCTGTAGCCTCTTCGATATGGACGGGAACAAGCTCCCCCACTAAACGAGGCTTACCCGGGAAAATAACTTTACGAAACCCTCGCGTGCGCCCGGTGTAAAGGCCTTCTCCACGGCGTGCAGGGCTCTCGACTAAAATTTCTTGAGTGGAGCCAACGAGCGATTCATTCCGGCGCAGTGAACTCTTATTTAAAATATCTAGGAGGATTTGATTGCGCTCTTCCTTAACCTCTTTAGGGATCGGGTCGCCCAAAGGCTCGGCACTCGTGTTTGGGCGCACGCTGTATTTAAAAATAAAACCCCAATCAAAACCGACAGACTCGAAGAGCTCGCGCGTAAGCTCAAAATCTTCCTCTGTCTCGCCAGGGAAACCAACGATAATATCTGTCGAGAGATATATGCCCGGTTTTACGGCACGAAGGTCTTCAACGATCTGTAAAAAGCGCTCACGCGTGTAGGGGCGCTTCATCGCTTTTAGAATTGAATTTGAGCCGCTTTGTACGGGTAAGTGCACATACTCGCACAACTTGGGCAGCATGCCGTAAGCTTCGATCAAGTCTTGCTTGAAGCCGCGCGGGTGCGGAGAGGTAAAACGAATGCGCTCGATGCCTTCGACCTCATGCACAGCTTCAAGAAGCTGAACAAAAGGGCTCTTACCAGACTGAAAAGGAATCTCTCTTCGGCCGTAGCTATTTACGATTTGGCCAAGAAGGGTAATTTCGCGCGTGCCTTGGGTTGCAAGCTCCTTCACTTCACGGACGATATCCTCAATTGGGCGAGCGCGTTCACGCCCGCGGGTCATCGGGACGCAGCAATACGCACAGTTCATGTTGCAGCCTTGCATAATGGATACAAAGGCGGATACTTGACGCTCATCATCGAGGTGATCTCGAATGGTATTTTGTGAACCTTCTTCTTCATCCAAGTCAACAATGGTGCTCGGCCTTGGCCCCTGAGCTTGGAGCTGTGTGATGATATTGTCTAAATGGTCTGGAACTTGATGGAACTTTTGGGTGCCAACCAGAAGGTCAAGATCGGGCAGGCGGTCGAGCACATCTTGACCACGATTTTGAGCCATACAACCCATAATGCCCAAGACAAGATGGGGCTTTTTGCGGCGAAGACGCGTGAGGTGCCCCATCTTACCGAGGGCCTTTTGCTCGGCCTGCTCACGAACGCTGCATGTATTGAGTAAGATAACATCGGCATCGTCTTCACTGTCGACCATGGCATACCCACGCTTGCGAAGCATCGCCGCAACCGCCCCCGAGTCCCGCTCGTTCATTTGACATCCGTATGTCTTGATGTAAACCCGATTCATACTACTACCCTAAGTACTTTTCTTCTAAAATCTTGCGCAGGGTGAAGACACTAGTAAAGCAGATTTAAAATGCAAGGGTCAAGACAGGCCTTTTGCCCGGGATCGGCTAGGCATCACGAGGAAGATGCCCTGCCCTAGGACAAGCACCATACCGATAAGGCTCCACCTATCAGGGACTTGCCCCCACAAAGCCCAACCCAAAATACCTGAAAAAACGACCGAAAGGTACATGTAGGGAGCAAGGACAGCCGCCTGCTCCACGCAACGAAGGGCATGCGTGCGCATGTACTGATTGCCAATACTGCTGAGGGCTAAGGCTAGAAAAATGAAAAATGCTGTCTCATCAAACATCGACACCACAAGCGTTTGAGTAAGCTCTCTGCCATAGACAAAAACCAAGGGCAACAGAGCTAAGATGCTAGAAAAAGCATAGAGATGAAACATGTTGGCAAACATCGAATAGTAGCGCGATCCATGCAAAAGGCAAATCTGAGAAATCGCCAAGCCTGCACCGGAAACCAGCCCGAGGAGCGCATAAGGGTCAAACAAGCCATCGCTTGGTTTCATGATGCAAGCAACCCCAACAAAGGCAACAGCAAGGCAAATGCGTACGCGGACGGCAACGCGCTGCTTAAAAACAAGCCTCTCGATTACTGGGATAAACAGAGGTGCTGTATTGAAGAGCAGCACCGCATCGACCAAGGCCATGTGTGTGACACAGGTAAAAAAGGCATAGTGGGCGATGATCACAGAGACAGCGCGAATCATGGGGATGTACAACGGCCCACCGAAAAGATCTCCCCAATCTAAGGCCCGGCCCCGCACCGTAACGAAAAGCCAAGGGAAAACGCCAATGAGGCACGGAACAAAAAAGCGCGCAAAAACAGCCAAACTCACCGAGGAGAGCTGGACCCCATCATGCGAAAACACCCCAAAAAAGGCAAGGCAGAGCGAAGCCCCTAGCATATAAAAGACGGCTCGCAAATAATCTTGGCGTGTGTGCATTATCAAAGAATGAATACGTCTATTCCTGCCAAAATTACTTGCCTATGGCGACACTAGAATGGCGCATCCCCATTGGCCGAATCATTTTAAGTCGTTTTTGGACGAAACGGGCAAAACGCGGTACCTTTTCCCCACGGCCGGCTCGCTCAGCGAGCTCTTCGATCTTCGCTAGGCAGGCTTTTACATGTTCAGGGGTCTTGAGCAGCCGCCCTAGCTTCTCTCTTTCTCGGGCACCCACACAGCCTGTTGGCCTTAAGGTCTCCTCGGCATTCCAGGCGTCGATCACGACCCGCGCGGTGTGGTCTACCACATCGGGCTCAGACGCCTCATTATCTGTAAGTCCCTTTCTTTGAGTGTGTTCGCACTGTGTACCACCCGTGTCCGTAGCGTGTCCTACCACACTTTCTACTTCCAACGATCGGGCTATTTCTCGGGGTAACACCTTCTTTAATTGAAGCTCTGGTTCAGA
>MDTA01223674.1_pt1 | contig 41167 bp, 22 predicted proteins | sample 811151 | NCBI WGS metagenome assembly MDTA01 (sample SAMN05326648, study PRJNA326480) | marine metagenome | isolation source: seawater | place: Indian Ocean: South | collected 2010
ACCTGCTACACCAGCTGCAGCATCTTTAGCACTAAAATAAACATAAGTATTATCAACACTAGCTTTAAATTGAAGCCATTGTGTTATTTTAGGAAATTCAACAACATAAACTGTATTACCATTTACAGTCAAAGGAGAATTGTTGTCATAAGTATTTATAACTCCATCTCTTGTATAAGGAATAGCACTAATTTGATACTCAGGTAAAAAATTATGACCAACTGATCTTGGTATATGTGATATTGCCATTATTTCCACTCCATTATGTCGTTAAATATTCTATCTATTCTATCTGTTTTGTTAAATACTTCATTTATAAATTGAGGAGAAACTTCTTTGCCCTCTTTCATCATAAATGCGCCAGGAGTTGAAGGTTCACTTACAAAATCCCAGCAAATAAGTTGAAAGTCATCTTGTACTATTTGTGTATCACCTTTTGATCTTGTGCTACCAACTCCTCGAGAAGATATACCTAATGTTATACCACTTTCCACTAAAGATTGTAATATTTTTCCACTGGGTGTATTAAGAATCTCTACTGTGCCGTAAACTATATCACCTTCCATATAAGCTTCTCTAACTGTATGTGAAGCATTTTTAAGCTCAACAACTGAAGAATCTGGATGATCTAATTCACCTAATGCACGATTTTCTTTAATAAACTTCTGATAATTTCTAATTTCTCTTTCAAGAATAGCTCGAGGATAAACTCTACCATTTTGATTTAAAGTTTCTGCCTTTTGCAGAATACCTTTCATCATCAAAGGTTTACCTTCTTCTATTTGTTCCTTTATTAACTTAGGATCATATTCAAAATTAATCCACTCAGTAATTAATTTTTGTGAAGTCATTTTATTCTCCTTTTATTTCTTCAGTTAATTTAACTGTTGTCAAAAATTTACTTAAGTTTAATTTAGTTACTTCACTCGGATCTAAGCTTTGAACTTTGTTTTTAACTTTATTATATTTTTCATTAAGTATTTGATTTGAACAGTTTTTCATATATTTTTCTAATACTAATATACTTTCTTTTTTTATATCAGAAAAACTATTTTTAACTATTTCGTCTTTTTCATTTGTGTATAGATTAATTAATTTGTTTTGACTTTCTGAAAGAACTGAAGCATATTTTTTGTTAAAAATTTCTTTCATAATTTTTCTTGTTAATTTATCTGGCTGTGATATATTTTCGCTAATAACTTCTTTTTCTTTAGTTAAATTTTCATGAAGAAATATTTCATACTCAGTTATTTTATCAAAATTATTGTCATTGTTGCGCCATTCATTTAAAAGTGTTTGAATTGTTGCATAAATTTTATAATTTTTAACATTATTTTCAAAAATAACACCTTTACCAAACGTATAGTTTAAGTCTCTAATTAAATTTGATTTTTCTTTTTCTAATTTCTCACTATCAAACATATTGTTACAAGCAGACTTTGCTTCTGTTATTATAAGGTTTGCTAATGTATCTGTTACTCCATGAGTTTCAGATAATGCCTTAAATAGTTTAAATTCCTTAAATAATTGTGAGTTTTTATTAAAGTTTTCTTTTACTATATTAATAGCCTTTTCTGCGTCAGTCTTATTGTCGTCCATTAGCTTTTCACATATGAAATTCATAATTTGTTCATATATTATTCCGACATTTCTTTTTTTATTATGAGACTTTCCCATTAGCTTATTCCTCTTCTTTTAACAAATTATCATCTATAAGTATATCGTAGTCTTGGTCATTTGATTCTCTAAGCAACTTATTGCTACTAACACCTATATTTAACTTACTGTTCATTGATTCTAAATCTTTTGACATTCTATAAGAAATCTGTTTATCAATATGATTATTAATTACTTTACTTTGTGGTAATATTCCATCCATTAAAGATAAATCTTTTGCTGTTGGTGGTCCTATATTATCAATTTCTATTGCACCACTATCTAAGTCTGTATCTTGAATTAATTTTCCTTTTAAAGGATTGTCATAACCTAAACTAATATTTAAAGAATTAACTTTAGAAGAAGCTTTAATAGGTCGATTTGTTTTAACTTCTTTTACATCTTCATCTTCAGCAATTAGTTCATCATATTGATTTAACTCTTCTTCTGACATTAGATTCCCTTTTTTAATTTCTCCAGAGAATAAATCATCTAGACCCCCTCCTCCTCCAGACTCTTCGCCACCGCCTGCTGGTTCTTCACCACCTGCAGGAGGACTGCCAAACAAATCGCCACCGCCTGTATCGCCACCTGCGTCTGGACTACTGTCTTCATCGCCAAAGGCAAGAGTTTCTGAAGGTGGTAATTGTACTGCCTCTAGTCTCATTTCTCTTAGTTTATCTTTCTTTCTACCTTTTTCAATTCTTTCTATTTCATCATCATTTAACTCTAGAATATTTTTTCTAATCCACTCTCGATCAACCATGCCTTCAGGAGCAGCACTTGCTATATCAAATTTAGATCTAATTAATTCTAGTTTTTGTTGTTGTGCGATACTTGAAGGATTACTTAATTCAAGCTTAAAGTCTAACAGGCTTTCATCTGTGTAACCGTATGCATATAAATGAATCATAGCGATTTTATTTAATTCAGAAACAATTGTTTTTTGAATTCTTTGAATTGTCCGGCTAAATCTTATATCTTCTTGCGCTAGAGTTGCTTTAGCACCAATATCTTCATCGTAACCTAAGTAAGCTTTAGGTATTTTTAATGCTGCAAAAAGTTTTTTCTGAATATATTCAACATCTTCTATTGCAGTAGTATTTGAACCACCAGCTAAGGTATCGATTCTTGTACCACTTTCTCCACCTCTTACAGGAAGAAAATAATCTTCGTCAACTGAAAGAGGATTATATCTTAAATCTACCTGTCCTGTATTTTTATCAATTACTGCATTTCTCTTTAAAGAAGTTTGTGCTTGTTCAAGATAATCTGCAATATTTTCAGGAGGAATATTACCAACATCAATATAGAAAACACGCCTTTCAGGTGATCTGATTACTCTATAAACCAACATTGCATCTTCAATAAGAATTAGCTGACGCCAAACTCTTCTTGCACCTTCAAGAACAGAAGATCCGTATGGAAGAAAAGCATCGTTTCCTAATAAACGTAAATGTGAAACTTGCCAATTTTCTAGAATTTTATTTCCTTGAGTGACCCATCTAAATCTTACAGCACCTGGATCTTGTGGATCAAATCCTTCTTCTCTTTCAATTTCAGCTATAGGAATAGGAAAAACGTTTATAACACCATATTCAGGATGAATATCGTTAAATAAAAAGAAGTCTCCATATTTACATAAATTTCTAACCCACATAACTAAGTTAAAGTCAATATTTAAAGTATCGTAAAATAATTCTGACAAAATTTGTTTAATTTTGCCATTTTCAGAGTGAATGTGTAAAACTGTTCCTGATACGTCTGGAGAGACACACTCTTCTGAATAGATATCTAACGCTGAAGATATTTCAGGTGTAGCTTCCATTTCTGAGAAGTCACTATACCTAGCCATTCTATCATAAGATCCGTATGCACTTAATGTTGAATTGTATACGTCACTATGATTTTTCTTAAAAACTTCTAAAGAAGATTTTGAATAAGTGGTATTTTTTAAGTGTTTTATCTTTCTACGTACAACAGGCCCAGATCTAAATAGTCCTGTTAACTTTACAAAAAGATTATCATTTTTTTTTGCCATTATTTTATTTTCCTATTAACCAACTTAAATCACCTAAAGGATTTTTGGGATTTATCCCATCTTTTTTACCTGAAAATGATCGATCAGGCATATAAACAGGTAAAAAAGGATTTACTGTTTTTTCACTACTATTATAGAAAGGAGAGATAGAAGTTTTATCTATATTTGTTTTATTTAATTCCATACCTTTAAGTATTGCATCAGCTTGCTGTATTTGCGAAACGTTATATGTATCAGAATTATTATCTGCTAGCCAACATCCAATTGCTAAAGACATTATTAAGTCGTCATTATAGCCTTTCATTGCTGTAATTTTTTTACCATTCCAAACAAATGTTTTTAGCTCTGAATATAATCTTTGAGAATAAGTTTTTATACGTCCATTACGTAAAGTTTCTTCAAAATTTGCAAGTATTTTATCTCTGCTTTCTTTACTCGTGGTAAATCCAGCTTTAGCAATATTCTGGCCTTCACCATAAAGATACTTATATTTTTCTTTTTCAGAAGAAAAATAAATATTTTTATATGCTAAATCACCAAGCTTTACCAACATGGTATAACCATAAGCATTATTTTCTGGGCAAATCATTGCAGTATTAAATCTTTTAGCAACATCATAAACAAGTATAGCAAATTGATCTGGTGGAATTTTTCCTTTATACTCGCTAGCAATGCTCATATTTGAAGTATTAATAACGTGAAAAGCTGAATAGTCTCCGCTATCTCCTCTTGCAATATCAGCTGAAAGTATGTATTTTACACCTTCTATAGGATATTCCCAATACCAAACATTATTTTCAGGACCACTTTTTTCCATAGGCTGTTTGGTTAAAATTCTTATGTTTTCTAAAATATCATTTGTAAGAAAAGTATCACCAGATGAAGCAAAGTCACAAAGGAGCTCTTGTGCAACCTGTTTCTGAGACATGTTTTTAGTTTCTTTTTGAAACCATTCATCGCCTCTTTCGGGATGAACATCCCACATAAGTTTAATAGGGTTAAATTCATTTTCTTTTCTATCTGCTTTTGTATATATTTCATGATATTGACCACCAACGCCATTTGGAGTTGATAAAAGAATAGCACGACCACCTGTTGATAGTGTAGGATATAAACCCATCCACAATTCATCAAAATTTCTTACAAAAGCTGCCTCATCAACGATTAAAAGAGAAAGTGCTTCTGAACGTCCTGCATCCTCTGAAGTGGGAACTGCTTTTATTTGTGATCCATTTGAAAATTCAACTTGCTGTTTATTGTTTGCTGTAATCATTGGTACTAATAACCAGTTTGGCATAGATTTTATATAAGTTTTAACTTTTCTTATAAAGTTTTGAGCAACTGCTAATTTAGTAGCAATAATTAAAATATTTTTTTCTTTATAAAAACAAGCTTGCCAAACTGCATATGCAGCAACTAATGTTGAAAGACCTAGCTGTCTTGATTTTAAAACAATATTAAATCTATGATCATTAAACTCTTTAACACAGTCATCTTGAAAGTCATATGTCTTAAAAGGAATTAAACCTTTTAAAGGATGCTGAATTTTCAAGTATCTATTCATAAAATATACAGGATCTTTTCCACACTTTATAATTTCAGCGACTTGACTCTGTTTAGACTTTAAAGATGCCATAATATTATTTTACCTCATAATAACATGTGCAATTATATTTCACTGTTCTCATTGGACTATATGGGCTCACAGTTAGTGTCTCAAAAAAATCTTTTGAATTAGTTTTCTTACAAACAAGTTCTCTACCAGAATTAATCTTAAATTCTTTTTCAATTAACTTAAGTCTAGAATTTATTACTTCTGAAACTTCTTTTTCTAAGCTTTTAATTTGCATATGAAGATCTGTTTCTCTAGCAACATTTAAAATTGTTCTAAAACTTATCGAAAGTGTATTGTCATCTTCTAATTTAGCAACAGTTTTTCTAGATCCATCTTCACTAATATAATTATAAACATTATCAATGCAATTAGCAATTGACATTATAAAATCGTATTCCATAATATAGTCCTTGTATTATTATATAATAATTATATATTATAACAGAATATTTTTTAAATTATATGGCCTCCATCCTTTTTCCCATTTTTCCTTATTAGTGTAATAATACTCTAAATAACAAGTTTGACAAACATTATTTTCTTTAACAGAATCTATATCTTCAACATTATTTAAAAGTTTTTTACAACAAGGACAGTCTAAAGAAATTGTTTTAGAATTAACAGGCCTGATAAATTTATAGTCTTTCCAAAAACAAATTTCAGTGTTTTCATCTATTTTTTTCCATTTTTTTTGATCATTTATATTCAACATAAGAATCTTTACCTTTTATTGTAACTTCAATATTTTTATCAACAATATCTTTAATCGAGTCTATATGTGATATTATAAGAATAGTTTTAAAATATTTCTTTAAACTTTTTAATAATCTTGCACATGCTTCAATATTTGTATCATCTAAAGCGCCGAAACCTTCATCAATAATAAAAATATCAGATTTAGGTAGCGAAGAAATATTTGTCAAAGCAACTCTAATAGCTATCGAAGCCATCATTTTTTCCATACCACTTGCACACTCAATAATTCTAATTGAATCTCCATAATCTATATAAACATTAAGATTATTATTATTTTCATCATCTAAAATCTTTATCTTAAAAGATGTTACTCCAGTTAATATTGTATCTATTTCTTTGTTTATTTTTGGAAGAAAAGAAGAAATTAGCATTGTAGGAATACCTTTTTTTGAAACAGCATGTGAATATAAATCATAAATTTTCCACTCTTCAATAATTCTGTTATAATCTTCTTCTTCTTTTGTAAGTTCTAAAAATTTATTTTCTAATTGAAATATTTCTTTATTGGTTTTATTAATATCTGATTCAATATCGAATATCTTATTTTGTACACTATTTAAACCAGTTTTTAAAGAATTGAGTTTATCTATATAAACAATATCGTCGTAGCTTTTTAGTTCATCTATGACCAAACAGATTTTATTCTTTTTAAAATTTAAGTCTTCTAAAATCTGAATTTTTCTAATTATTTTATCTTCATTTGTATTGATGTCTATTTTAGACTTATATTCTTTATTTAAAACATCGTTATATTTTTCAATTTTGTTATTTAATTCATTTTTTTCTAGTTTTTTAACAACTGATTGTATTTCGTATATAGAAGTTTCTATGTTTTTTATTTTTTCATCAATTTCAGGAATGTCATTTTTTGATTCATGAGCCTTACTGATAAATTTACAGCTTAAAAATTTATCACCACAAGGAACTTGATCTAATATTTTTATTTCTTCACGTTTAGAGCTTAATTGACTATTTAAAAACTTTTTCTTGTTTTTGTAATCTTTTAAATCAAAAGTAAGATTTTCCAGTTTTTTCTTTTCTTCTTTAAGAATTTCAACAGGAAAACTATTTTTAAAGTCTTTAATTTTTTCTAACTTTTCTTTTAAAGAAATATTTGTGCTATTTAAACTGTCAATTTCTTCTTGAGTTTGATTTATTTTACCTGTTACATAATTTAATTCTTTTTTAGCAGATAACTGAGTATGTCCTGAAGGGTGGTTTTTAATATTTGATTCACATTCTTTAAGCTCTAGTCTAATTGATAATTCTTTTTCTCTATTTTTTTGAAGAGAATCACCTAAAAACTTTAATTTTCCTTCTTTGTCTTTAGTATCAGTTAAAACTTCTGATTTAAGAGATGACCAGTTTTTTTCTTTTGTGTTTTTTATTTTATTTTTCAGAACAACATATTTTTCTCTGCTTTGTTTATAAAGTTCTTCATATATATCTAAATTTAAAAACTTCGTTAAAACTGATTTTCTTGCTGAAGACTTTTCATTAATAAAAGTATTCATTTCACCTTGCGAAGCAAAAGACGTATAAAGAAAATCTTCAGAAGTTCCAATTAGATTTCTTAAAACTTTTTCCGTTTCTCTTCTTTGCTCTTCGGTTTCATCTGAACATGATGTTGTTTCTATTAAGCTTAAATTTGTAGTTGCAGATATTTTATTGTTTGCTGATGTTTTCTTTGTTGTACTTCTAACAACATCATAGTTTTTTGTACCAATTGTAATATTAACTTTGGCTTTACAGTTTCCTTTCCTTATATTGACAATATCTTGATTTTTAACAGACCCTCTGTCAGTAGTATTAAATAAAGTATACATGAGTGTCCCAGGAATAGAAGATTTTCCTGCTCTATTATTACCAAATAAGCCTACTACACCATTTAAGTTGTTAAAATTAATAAAGTTATTTTTTCCATAAGAAAAAGTATTATCAAATTCCATATTATTGATAGACCATTTTTGACCAAAAGTATCTGTTAAATCTCTAGGAATTTCATCTAAACTTTGTTCAAAAACTTTTGTTACTTTTTTAACAATGTCTTTATCAACATTTACAAAAAAGTCATTAAATATTTTGTCTCTATCACTGCTTTTTCTTATATCAATAGTTTTAATGTTGTCTGAAATTGTTGGAGAATTTGTTTCTTCTTTACTCGCAATGTTTTGCAAAACTATCTCGTGTGCTTTTTTGTCATTTTTTAAATAATGATAAAGAATTTTAATTTCTGACTGCGTAATATTTTCAGAAGTTCTAATTCTAAATCTTGAGCCAGACTTAACTTTTTCACAAAACAAAATAGTATTTTCTAAGTTGCCTTTCCAATCAACAGTCACAAAAGGATGAGGATTTTTCACAGAAACAAATCTACTCTTATAATCAAATCTATTTTCTATTTCCCAAACTAAAAATCCTTTGATGATATCTTCACCATAATTTTGTTGTATTGTTGACCCTGGGTATGCAATTCTTTTATCAGAATCTAAATATTGTCTTTTATGAATATCACCTAAAAAACCAAAATCAAAATCATCAAAAAAGTCTAAACCGACTTCTCCTTCTAACTCCCAGTCTGTATCTGTCTTAGAGTTCATTACAGCACCGTGGAAGCAAGCAATATTAATTTTATTTTCTTCTGGTTTTACTTTAGACCAATTTTTTTGATCAAAACAAGAAAAAACACACCAATTAAAATTATCAAAACCTATAGGGTAAACTCCGCTGTTCTTGTATAACTTTATATTAGGATTGTTTATTGCTTTTACAATAGGGCTAATTGCATCTTGTCTATTTTCATTTAAGATAAGCCCATCATGATTACCTAAAATTACATGTGTTGGTGCTATATTAGCAAGAGAATTAAACCACCAATTCAAATTTTCAATAATCTCAGGTGATATTCCTTGTGTTTTAGAGTGAACAATATCACCACCTATAAAGATAACATCGGGATTTTCTTTTTCTAATTTAGTAAATAAATCCTGAAATATTGTTTTATATTCATCGTGTCTTTTTAAGCTGCGCCAGTGAACGTCAGATATATGAGCAAATTTAACAGACATTATTTTTCCTATAATTGTTTGATTTTGTTAAGTAATACATCTTCATTATTAAATTCTTTTGCTTCATCAAGAATTTTATTAAAGTATTGTGATGTCATGTCACCAACATCAAAATTACCTCTTGTATCTAGAATATTAACTTTAATATCATAATAAGATAACAGTTTAGCTATTTTAACACATTTATAATAGGCATCAGCATCTAATGCAAGATTAACAGTTGTTTTATTTTTTACAATTTCTTGGAATAACTTCATGTCTTCAGTCAAAGAAGAACCTAAAAGGCACGTTGCATTATCATTTGTTTTTAACAAGTCTAAAGGACCCTCTACTAATGTAAGAGGAGAATTCCAATCAATATTGATTTCGTTAAAAATAATATTTTTCTTTGGAACATTAGCATTTTTATATTTATAGCCACAATTAGTATCAACGTCTATTTTTCTTGCTGTATAATAATTTATATTTCCATCTTTGTCAAGTGAAGGTATTATTAAACATCTAGAAAAGTCAGAGTCTAAAGAATAACCTAGTCTTAAAAACCAGATTTTGTGTTTATTGATACCTCTTTTAAGTGCATATTTAAAAACATCTCTTACGTCTGGATTATTTGAATTAAAGGCATTAGCTAAAAGCTTAAAACCATTTGGAATTTCAACTTTTTCTTCAATATCTAGGTCAATATCTAGTGTATTATCTCCAAATAAGCTTCTTATATCTATTTCAATACTAGATGACTTTTTATTATTTTTAAAAATGTTTTTTGATTTTTCTGATAAGTTTTTGTCAATTTTAGATAGTAAATAAGGAACATTAGAGCCTTTTTTGTCACATACCCAACAATGATAAAAAGACTTTTCTAAATGAATTACTAGTTTAAGCTTTTTCTTGTTAGGATGCTGGCAAAACGGGCACCATATTGATAGATTTACTCCATCTTTAGATAATAAGGTATTTCTTATATTTGATTCTAAAAAGTCTAGTCTATTTTCTAATATTTGATTCATAATATTTTAATGCCTTACAAATTACATATGCGTCAGACATATCATAACAAGATTCATCAAATTTTACAAGCCCTTTATTTGGTCCGCTTTTTAAAGTCTTTTCAGGCCAATTAAAGTCTATTTCTTTCCTGACCCATTCAAATACTTGTTCTTTTGTATTTTTAGATTTATCTTTAATAATCTTAATTCCTAGAGACTTTCTTGCTGAATTTACATTTAAATATTGAGGTTTTACCTTAAATATATCATGTGATAAATAAGATACTATACCATTAAATCTACTAAGTTGAGATAATGTTTTTGCTGAAGAAAAGCCTTTACTGAAAGATTGAAATGCTTCTTCTATAGATATTTCTATTTCTTCTTCAAAACTGTATTTATTATATAGATCTTCTAGTATATTTTTAGTATAGATAGATTTTTCAAATATACATTTTATTTTTTTTAAATTAATATTTTGTAAATCTACTAAATTGTAGTTATTATCTAAAAAACATATTCCAATAATTGAGGTAGAGATATCTAAACCAATATATTTAATTTTTGTCATTAAAAATCCATTTTAAGCTTAAACAATACATTATCAGTATTCTTTTTAGGAAAAGGATTTGCTAATTTAGCATTAGCAACAATATTTAAGTTTTCATCATGTAAACTTATATCAGTAATATATACAAAATCCTCATCAGCGTTAAATGCTGATTCATCAACTTTAAGAGAATCAATATATGATTTGTTTCTTGATACATTTATTTCACCTGCTTTTGCCGGCAAATTTAATTCTAAAACATTTAAATTTGTATTTATTTTAAAACTTAATTTAAAATTAGTTTGACTAAAGTTTTCAAGACCTGGATGTAATATAGTTATCATTCCTTCATTATATAAAACATGTCCTACGTAATTCCATTCAGCAGGCTTTGTTAAACTATCGTTTCTATATAACAATCCTAATCCATTATCTTTAAGACTTATTTTTATATTTCCACCTGAACCTGCTAAAGAAGAATCTGATATATTTAAAGATTCTCTAACAATATTATTTCTAAATACACTATTTGAAACTGAAAGGATTGTTGAATAACTTTCAGAATTATCTCCTGTTAAGTTATAATGAGGTAATTCATGAGCAAAATATGCAATGTTATCTGGATCTACTTCACTGTTATCAACATTTTTTGTGGCTATTGTTGGTAAAAAGTCACCAACTGCTTCAGAAAAGTCGCTATTTATTTTTCTTCCAATAGGATTAGAAAGATCTTTTAAAAATTCATTTCCTCCAAAAGCAATAAAAACTCTATTTCCAGACTGTGTTGTATTACACTTAGAAATCATATTATTTTGATTAACATTATTAAGATCTACGCCAGAATGAAAAACGTTTAAAGATGCATTTTTATATTTATCATATGATTCTTTAAACGTTTTTCTATATTGTATTACATTGTTTCTTGTTAAAAGAAAATTATCTCTTTCCTCTTCAGGTCTAAGAAAACCATTTACGTTTGTAAAGTCTATTAATTCTTGACTTCCTATTGCACTTATTAAATCAATATTACTTTTAAAGCTAACTTTATCTGAATGAATATTGTTCAACCCTATAAATTGCAAGCTATCTGCTCCATAGAGTTTATGAATATTTCCACTATAATTGTTATAATATCCAGTTATTTCATAAATCTGCTCTTGTAAACCATTGTCATTAGGCAATATAAAATTATTTCTATAATAAAAATTATATTTTCTAATATTTTCAAAATCAGTATCTGGATTAGGAGTTAAACTTTTTAGTTTTTCGTAATAAGTCTCAAGTAAACCCTGACCCTTAGAAACTCTATTACACACTAAAGAGGTAATATCACTTAAGTCTTCATTTTCACTTAATACAGCTAAAGATCTTTTAAGCTGATCTTCTTTTAATTCTCCCCCAAAAATAACGTTTGGACATATTTTTTGCTTAAATTCATAAACAAAATTTTCAATTATTACTTCGTGTCCATGACATTTATTAGAAAAATAATGATTTACAGGTCCTTCAAAATACAAGTTTGATAAAGTAATATCTTGATTTTCAAAATTAGTAATATTTACTAAGCCTTTTCTTTTTACAGGAATTTCATAATAAAAAACAGGCAAAGAAAATATAAGACTAGCATCTGTAAAATCATAAACATTAACATCACATATATTTTTCTTAATTACGTTACTTAGATTTTCTTTATAAATTCTTACATCATGAATTTCTGCATTTAAAGCATTACTAACTTCAGATGATGTATAATTTCCAGAATTAGCTAATAAAGTATCTTTGATTTCAGAAGAAAAGCTGTTATTGATACTTGTTATGTAGTCAACATTATGATTTCCAAAGTCAATATGCTTATTTACATAAGGACCAGAAATGTCATCTAAAGATAAATTATTTACAGAAAACATTTCTCTTACATAATTTTGTATATTTCCTTGTAAATTACTAAATTTATTTCCTACTAATACAAAACTGTTTTCACTATTTAAACTACTGTTGATAAATGATAAGTCTACTATAAATTCACTTACAACAATACCATCAACAAAAATAACTAAAACACTATTTGTTACATCTTGACTATTTTTACTTAAAACAATAGAAATATTATGCCAACTATTATAATTTATAATATTATCTTTACTAAGAACAATACCGTTATTATTAAATTCGCTTGTTTGCGTTAAATCGATACCGGTAAAATTTTGATCTAAAGCTAAAAGTGTTTTATCACCTAACTCAATAAAAATTCTATACTTTTCTGTTAATCCGTTTATATCTGTTTTTGTTCCTTTGACTATGTGAATATTAATTACCTTAGGAACAGATAAAACACAACCTGGGTTAAAATGGAAACTATTTTTATTTTTTCTTTTTTGATTAATATAAAATGAAAAAGTTAAATCATTTTGATTAAAATTAAAAGCAGGCACTCCTGAGCTATTTAAGATATTAGGATAAGATAAGCAGTTTATATGTGTTTTATTGTTTGCTATATTTTCATTTAACTTTTCATCAGTATTAAAAAAGTTTAAACAGTTGTAATTTGAAAATCCCCAACTTAAATCTAACTGTCTGCTTTCAATATTATTTGAATAAAATTCATATAAGTTTTTTACAGATTTTTTTTTATAATAATTTTCGTCATCTAAAACATATTTTTGTTTAATTTTTTCTATGCCAAAATTATATTCACTTTTATGACTATAAAAAATTCCCTGTTCGTTTATTTCGTCTTCGAAATTACCATTAGATCTAGCTGTATTTAAAGTATCTACAAAAGAATCACTCGTAATTGTATCGACATCATATACTCTTGTTCCGTCTATACTTGTAAGATGATATTTGTTTTTTGTATTTAATAAAGGTACTTCGCCGTAAATTCCACTTGAAGTAATATCATGACTTATTATATCTTCACATAAATTAGATGCTGAAATATACGTTACTATTGGTTCTAAAGTTATGTTATTTCTAACTATATTATCACTAGATATTTTTTTTAAAGTCATGTAAAACTCGCTTAGTAATCAATTCTAACACTAATTGATAAATCAACCTCAGGATTTTTTTCTATTGGTCTTGATGTTTTTGCTACAGCAAGCATATTACCAGGTGCATCGTATAAGCCTATTGTTGTAACATAAGCAAAAGGATCATCACCTTTTTCTGTTATACATCTTAAGCTACCACTCCCGTCAGTATACGTTGGATTTGTTGAAAAGTTTGCTTCAGCAGGAGGGACTCTACAAAAATAAATTGTTGAATTTATAGTTGTTTTATTGATTAATCCTATTGCAGAACTTGTGCCTCTTCCAAATCTAGTACTTGCAACATGATCTAGAATATTATCAATACTCCCGGAAACCCAAATATCTGGGATAAGCTTTGCAGAATCTGACACAGCAAGTGTTATTTCACCTGACGAATGAGTTACAGCGCTTATGTTTCCAGTAATTATTTGATCAGGCTTAAATACTTTTTCTGCATTTAATATAATAATTCCTTGTTCATAAAATATTATACCCACACTTTCGTTTGATGCGTTTGTAATTGTACCAACAGATGAACCTTGCGGTGTAATTGTTAAACTAGAAGAAGCATTTGAATCAGATATTAATTCCAATGTATTAGAAACAGCATCGATTGCTGCTGAAGAACCTGCAGTACCAGCTTCTTTACCAATTTTCATTGAAAACTTACCTATATCTAGGGTGTCTCTTACAAAAAGCCTTTTTACATTAATAAATAAAGCATGATTAATTCTAGTCGCATCATCGTTAGTTACATCATCATCATAAGGCGCTGTAAAATATTCATCTCCATCTCCAAGTAAAACTTGAGCATATTGTTTGTAGATATTTATTTTTTCTCTCATCATAAGAGTATCTTCAGCAAAAATAGGTTTATTATTGTTATCAACAGCTACTGTAATATTTTCAGTTGTATCAGCAAAACGTATTGTATATGTTGGAGATGTATTTGCATCACCTGCATTATATTGTGCAAAAGTTCCAATAGACAAATCTAACATTTCATTTGAAGTTTGCAATGTATTGTCTTGATCAAAAACTGTGTGAAAAAGAGAACTTGTAACTGCACCAGTGCTGCTTGTCACAAAAACTTCGTATTTTTTTCTTGTTTTAGTATCTTGACTACTTTCATTTATTCCTGCTACATCAACAGCAAGTATATCAACTAGTTGCCTTATTTGTGATTTTTTATTTACTTTGTCTTCGTCGTTAAACTCATAAAATGACATATTTAATTTACCTCTTAAGAAACAATATTATTATTAATAGTTACAGGAATTTTTAGTTCTGAATTTGTATTATTACCAATAACGTCTATGTGAGTTTTAATAATAGAATTATTGCTCTTTGTAGAATAATACCTGAAAGTAGCTGTATTAACAACACCTTGTGCAGTAACTGTAAATGTACATGATCTTTGACCAACAAAATCTTCAGTAATAGCTGAACTAGGAACTGTATAATAAGTTATATCACCTTTTGTAGTTTGTGATGTAGCACCTGTTACTGATAGTAATTTGTTAAATACTTTTACTGTAAATGTTGTATCCCTAAGTGCATCTTCAGTTAACTCAAAATCCTCATCTTGATCAACCATAGTTTTAACTAATACTTTTTTTGTTATTTCCTTTTTTGAAGAAAGGTTTGCTGATAAAGAAACTGGTGTAATAGTTGTACTATCTAATTCTAAGTAAGGAATAGCAAAAATATCTTCTGTATTATTAGTATTAAAGCTTCTTAAAGGATATTTAAGTGCTATTTTATCATTTGTCAAAGCTTCGAATATTGGTGTATTTTTTTCAATCTTTTCTTTGCCTATTATTATACCATATTGGTCTAAAATTGAATAGTCAACTTCATCGTCTCCTAATCGAAACTTTTGAATGTCAAAAGATCCATCATTTAAAGCTAATATTTCTCTACCTTTTTCTGTCAAAACAGCATCAACTATAATATTATTAGTTGCATGATTTAAGAATCCCATATAAAAATTCTCCTAGTAATGTTTTCTTGTTTTATTTAGTACATATGCATCTATAATAACAACTCTTAAGACAAATTAAAATTTTGAATTTTAAATTTCTCTTTATAAGAAGACATATTATTTAATTTAGTTATTGTAAATTGATAATCACTTCCAAAAATTTGTTCTGTTTGCCCGTTGTTTTTGATAAATCCTCCATATTCTGGAGTAATATAAAGATGTACTGATGTCGGATTTAGTACAGTGCAAACATTACTAATAATGTCAGTGTTGTTTTTAAAGAATATACTGTTTCTCTTTACTTTTTGATTCGGATAATCTCTTTTTGCACCTTTTACAGAAACTTTATCAACAATTAATTTTTGCTCAAACGGATCATATAAAATTGCAATTTGTGCTGAGTAATCTGATATAAAACCATGTGCATCAATAGTTCTTACGGTATATATTGTAATTCTTCCTGGTTCGTAATTCTTGTCATGATATTCAAACTTTACCTCGTTTGTTTTTGTTATAACACTATTTTCTATAACTTCTTTAAACTGATAATCATCACTACTGTTATGGCCTTCTAATTGTTGTATAACTGTATAAGGTTCGTATAGAGAAAATCTTTTTAGAATCTGAAAACCTTTTGCATCATATTGATAATTTGTCGGCTCTTCCCAAGTTATTTTTAAACTTCTTTTTTCTTCATTGTACATGAAATTTAAGTTTTTTGGAGGCGGAGGTGCCACGTTTTCTCTACATACAATACTTTCTGTTTCTGTTTTGTTGTCGCACAAAAGATAATAATTTAATACAAATCTATTATCTTCATCAGGATATGCATATAGATATACATCACTAATTACATATTTGTATGTTTTACCATATTGAACTGCTTCATCTTCTACTATACTAGGTAGATTTTGCAAATTATCTTCATTTCTTTTTTTTGTGTAAAACTTTGCTCCTGATCTTACAAATTCATCGTTTACTAACTTATATTTTTCAATCAATAAACCACATCTTACGCCATTTTTTTCTGAAAAACTGTTAAAATTTTCTCCATTAACAGTCTGCTTAAAAAAAACAAAACTGTTAAAAAGATAGCCTTCTCTTAATTTTTTTATCTGACTAGAATTAACTTCTGTGTTTATTAAATCATTTTTAAAAATATTGTTTTTTAATTTTTTATTTTCATTAAGTAGTGACAAATTAAGCGTATTATCTTTAACAATAGACATCTTAAAAGGACTATTACTTTTATTTTTAATACGATCAATATCTATTCTATTATTTGTATTGCTAGAAGTATAATAATTAATAACTTTTTCTGTGTGATTCTCGTCGACAGTACTTATAAAATATTTTCTATTGTGATTAAAGTTTTCTTGTCTATTAAAATATCTTAAGTTTTCCTCACGAAGTTTTACACCCTCAGAAAGCTGAAATAACTCTTCTATGTTAATTGTAAACTCGTCTAAGTCTTGATCATTAAGTGCAGTAAACCTAGATAGACTAAGACGAATAAACTTTTTTTTGATATCGTATAAATTTCTTTTTAAGTTAAATTTAATAATATTATCTTTTGTCGTTGTTTCGTTATTTGAATACTTGTTGTATATAAAAGAAGAAATAACTTTTCTTTCATATTGCTTGTTTGTATTAATAGAAATTACTGCATCAATTATTTCATTCATATCTTACTCGATTAAAAAACTTTTAGTTGTATTGCGTAGGTATAACTATTACTAAAATCGTCACTGTCAACAATTAATTGAAGCTCTTGTGTAAGATTTGTTTTAATTTTATTCCTTAATCCTTCTTTAGATATTCTAACAGAAAAAATATCAAAAAATGCTTCAGTTGTTATTGAACTTAAAAAGTCTATGTTTGACATATCTTTGTCAATATTTTTTAAATACTCAACACTATGTATGTTTTTTTCTATGATTTCGCCTGTATTTAATATTCTAGAATATCCATTTTCTTCTGTTAAGTAATTTAAAACTTCTTCATGGTTTTCACCAAATATAGAATAAAATGCTTCTGAATTAAAACTGCTAACTATTTCAAATGTATCTTCTGATATTATATTATCAAAGTCAATGTTTAATCTATTAATTTTATTATCATCAAAAATACTATTGTAAGACTCATTTAAATACTTTACGCTATTAGAGTATAGTGTGCCTGAAATTAATTTTGCGATATTAACTGGTCCTTCATTCAAAGTATCATTATATCCTAAAGCAGATCTTTTATCTCTGATTCTCCTCAATAAATTTTCTGCAATATCTTCTGCAACACCTTTATTAATTACAGAATATTTACTAATAAAGTCTTTACTATTAATATCATAAAGACCTAAAGAATTATTTAAATTAAAATTTGAAAGAGAATTTATTGAATTTGCATCTGCTGGAGTTAAATTTGTAAAAATAGGTGTGTATAAAAATTCATACGGATAAAATTCTATTTCTGGTATTTTATGGTTTATTGGATAAACTGTAATCATCAACACTGATGAATTATTTAAACTATTTGCAAGACTATAAGGTATACCAAATCTTAATACATCAATTTTATTAAAAATTTCAACAGAAGTATTGTCACCTTTTAAAAAGTATTCTAAACCAGATTCTGCTAAATTCTTTTTATCGTTTTCAATCAAAACTTCAGTTCTAAAAAGATCAACGTCGTTTAGGTTTGGGCTAGAACTTGTGTTGAAAATATTATTTATTAAACTTTCTTTTTTAATGTTATAATATGCTTTGTTTTGCATATTTTTTGATACTTTGCATATTTTTAGTTCGTTTAAAAACAAATTAGAAAAATTAATATTTTCGATTTCTAATATTTTTTCGCTGTCTTCGTTAATCATTTTAGAAATTTCATTTTTTTCTTCATTGTTCAATATTAAATTTGTTTTGTTTTCCTCGAAATTAGAAATATAAGCATATATTAAGTCGTTACTTATTGATTCTAGATAGTCTGATTTATTAAACAAATAAAGCATATTAAAATAGTCTATAAATTCTTTACTTTTAACATATTCAGTATTTGTTCTTGGGCTAGCAGCCTCAACAGAAGTAATATCATAATCTTTTAATATACATTTAGATCTATTACTATCAAATAAATTTTTAAAGCCTTGAATATATTTCTGTCTAACAGAATTATCCCAGAGGATATCATCAATGTCGTCAATGTCGTCAACTCTTATTTCATTTGGAATATTTTTATGAAAAGAAAGTTCAGAAACAAAGCTAAAAAACCTTTTATACATTTCTATAAAAGTTAAGCAAATGTTGTATATAGAATCTATTTGAGTGCTATTATTACTTATAAACTCTTTTGGAGTAATATCCTCAATTTCGTCGCTATTAAATAAATAGTTAATCATGGAAGCTATTAGACTTGAAAGTTTATTTGTAAATGTTTTTTCGTTGTTTATTAAATCTACTGTATAATCTTTTTCAAAATTAACAGTTTCTAATAATCTATAATATAAATTTCCAGGAATTCTATCATAAAGGTCCTCATCTGTAATATCAGCATCTTGTCCGCTTAGTTTTCTAACAATACTTCTAGTCGCTAACATAGATCCTTCTGATATTAAATCACTTTCATCTAATTTAGAAAAATTTATTTCAGAATCTAAATCTTCAGTTAATACGATGTAGTTTAAACTTACATTTAAATTATTGTTTTTAATGTTTTCTTTACTAAAAAGAGACTGACTATTTATATTGTTTTCATTTCCTGAATGTACGTACACGTCGTAATTATATGTGTTAGTTCTAAAAACATTTGCAATTGACTTTTTAAGTCCAACCATTCTAAGACCATTTGGTTCTGGTCCAATATTTAAAGCATTAAATGTCATTTTAGAAGTATACTGATGAAAAGGAAACAGGTAGTTTTTAACTTCTCCGCCAGAAGTTGCTATAAACCCAAAGTCTCTTTTTGCTCTCTTTGCATTAGGGCTGTTCGGGTTTCTTCCTGTTCCTCCAATAACTTTACCATTACCATTTGGAACTCTTCCTCTAAAATAATTTTTATTTAAATTTAGTAAAGCAGTATCGTCAATAGTTCTTAGTGTATATGTTTTTTGTTTTGAAATATTTTCTAAAGAAAAAATGCTATTTAAATAGTTTTCATAAAGTCCAGATGACTCTTTGTTTATTTCGTCAAAAAAAGTTTTAGGTAAATTAGTTTTTCGCGCATTGTCTTCGTTATATATTTTTTCTTTTAACACTAAAAGCAAAAACATTTTAAAGTTTTCTTTATTAACTAAAGAATCTGATAATAATTTTTCAAAAGCTACTAGTTTTTTATTACTAAAAATAAAATTTTCATTATATTCTTTTATGTATAAAGACGTTTGTTCTAAGAAATATGTTAATAAATTACTAGAATTTTTCAAGAAACTATCAGGATAATATTCACTCATAAACTCTTTGAAGTCATTTTCATTAACAAATGTTTCTAAGTTTTGAATTTCTTCTTCAGAGAATTGATCTATATTACTATTAATATTTTTTATTTTATTATTTGTATTTTTATCAAAAGAATTTATTTCAAAAAAAGTGTCTTCTTTTTGATAAAGAAAAGGGCTTTCTTCTAGAGAAAATAATTTAGAATTGACTTCTTCATCACCATGAACAACTGAATATGCATTGTTTATGCTAATATTGCTAGCAACAAGTTGTGATCTGTTTGAATATTCTTTCAAAAAGTTCAAGTAATTATTATTTCTAATTTTATAAGATTTTAACTTATAAAGATTTCTTTTTATCTTAAAACTTTCTCTAACCCAATCATATAAATCGTTTCCAAAAGTTGAACTTTCTTTAAATTTAGAAAAGGTACTTTGATTGTTTTGATTGTATTTTTCTCTAGAGCTAGAAGAAGAAATTACACGACTATAAAATTCTTCGCTACTAGATGTTAATGAGTTTCCTGAATCTTTTAAGAATTTTTCTTTTATTTCACTGCTATTGAAATCGTAAATTTTATTAGTATTTTCTACTATAAAATAAGGAAAATATTTAGTAGACTTAATTGTAGGAGCAAGAATTAAAGGTAAAGAGCTACCTGTAAAACCTAACGATGATCTTGCTCTTTCACCATAAGGACCAAAACCTACAACACTTGGATTTACTGATGTTAAACTTCTTTGGTTTCTTTGACTTATAATAGTGTTATTGTATAGGTTACTATCTGATATTCTGTTTGTATCATTAGTTCTCCATATTCTATCATTATAGAACCATAACTCATCTATAAATTCAGGACCGTCAAATCTCCCGCTTGGGTTTTGACCGTATAAATAAGAAACTCTTTCTTTGCTTAAACTAAGCCAGTCTTTTAAGTTGTATCTTAAAAAATTAAAAGGAATTATACTTATTTTTTCAGAGGTTGACCTCATTATCGTCGTGTCAGGAAGAAAAGCAAGACATTCAGTTATATATAGATTACTATTATAGCTCCCGACTGCTCTTTTGTCGCCTCCTAAACCTTGTTCATTTACAAACCCGCTATCACTAATTATATTGTTGTTTTGATCGTCACCTCCAGCATTTGCAAAAAGAGAAAAATAAGTCAGTGTAGGTGCATTAAGAAATTTAATTCTACTCGGATCATTATCATCGTAATCTGAAATACAATTTTCAGCATCAAAATAAACAAGTGTTTTTACGTTGTCTGGAAGTCTTCCTTGAGCAATTTCAGGAGTAAAATTTAAAACAAAAGCATCAATTTCTAAAATATTGTTTCTATAAGTAAAATAGTCTAAAATATTTTCTCCAAACAAACTAGAAAATAATCTATTATTCATTATTGAAGAATTTTGATTATCTACATTAGATCTGCTTATTTCTTCTTGAATCTGATTTTCATTGAAGTTTCTTAGAAAATTTGTATAAAATTCGTTTTGACTATAAACAAGATATTCTGGAATTTCTCCTGGTAAACTTCTTTCACTATTGAAGTCTCCTGGGATAACACTTTCAAAATGTAAAATGCTAGTATCGTTTTTCTTAAGGAGACTAGTTTTTCTAAAAAGCCTAAAGTCTATTCTATCTTGACTATTTAAGTATATACTTTCATTTTTATAAATTGACTCTTCTTTGAAAGAAAAGTTATTTGCGTTTGTCTTAATTTCATTTGGGCTTAGCCTGTTAGTAAAAATAGGTGACGTAAAGTTTTGACCTGATATTGATTCATCAAACAAATCGTAATCTGATATTAAAGAAAAAGCAGAAATTCTCTTAAGAAAAGAATTATTTTCAATACTGTCATAAATACTAAAATTATGATCATCTTCTTTTACATAGCTTGGATTAGTAAAACTTCCGTCATGTATGTTTTTTAAAGATAAGCTACTATTTATTAAAGCTTTACTTATTAAAATGTTTGAATCTAATATACCTGTATTTGTAAATAAACTATCATAATTACCTTCTGTTTGATTAGAATCTTGCATTTTATAATAATTTACTAAAACGTTTTTGACATTATCATATCTGTTTCTGTCTGTTTGCTCTTCTTCTAAAAAGTTGTTTATTTGTAGAAATTTTTGTCCTGTATGAAAAGCAACTACTTCCTTATTTGAAGAATAAACATTTTTTTCTTTCTCAAATATTGCATTGCTAACTTTACCAAAATATTTTGTGTTTTCCATGTTATTAGCATAAGCAAGTGCTTGATTTGCAAAGTTAGCTTTTTTTGATACGTTTTCCATTATTTCATAAAAAGAATTAAACTTTTTTAAATAATCTTTTTTAAAAGACACGTTTTCTTTAATTTTTTGCAGATAGTTGTTTTGATTTTCTTGATTATTTAGAAAACGTTTGTTAATATTTGTAATTTTTCCTTCTAGATACGATTTATTTAACAGAAATAATTGTTCAGGATCAATAAATGGACCGTTAGATATTATTTCTCTAGGCCCGACAATAGAAGATTCTGGTCTAGATTGCAGCTTATACGTTTCATGACTTAAAAGCAAAAGACTATTAGTATCAATATTATCTAAGTTTTTATTTAGTGCTAAAGAATTAGCAATTATTCTTAAGTTTTCATTTTGTTCTATTGATAAAACATTAGCTCTTTGATTATAGTAGTTAAACAGCTCACTTTCGTTTGAAGCTTCGTCAATATCGTCTTCGAATAAAGCTCTTGTTCTTAAAACGCCTTGTGCAACAGTTGCTTCTCTTAAGTTAGAAAAACCGTCTTCCCTTGCTTGTTGTTCTGCACGCTGAATTGAATCTGGCGCAGCATTTTGTACAGACTCATTTTGATTAATCTCATCAGCTGATATTCCTAGTGGAGGATCAAGACCTAAACCACTAGACGAATCCGAATCTTCTGCGGCTTGTGTTGGTGCAGGTTTTTCTTCTTGTGTTGTTTGTCCTTGTAATAAGGAATCATTCTGATCATCGTCTTGTTCAGCTCGATCGATTGTAACTGATCTACCACGTGCATTTGGATCAGGTGCTTTCCTACTAGTGTTTCTTGTTCTACTTGCAGATATAAATGACATATATATACTTCACTTTATTTATTAAACGTTAATATTATATTAGGATTATATAACACGTTATTATTTATATTAATAGATAAATTACTTTTATTTATATTGTTATCTTTGTTAGATTTACTAGAATTTTTTAAAGGAACATTTAAGTTTACTGCATAAAAATATTTTTCTCCATCTGAATGCAGAATTTCAAAAACAACTCTATTATAAATAGACTTTAACATTAATTTGTTATTGTTTGCCCATATATACTTAGCTTTTTCGTAATATCTTTCATTAAAGTTTAACGCTTTTCTAAACGTTTTATCAATTAATAAACTTTGATTTTCAATTTTAAATTCATAACTTCTAATTATATCAATAAACTCGATATCAATAAGCACACCTTGATTATTGACATTTAACTCTAACATTTCGTCTCTACTTATTCTTGATGTATTGTTATAGAAAGAATAAGCGTAACAACTGTAAACATTTAAAGCTCTAAATTCTCTTGATTTTATTGAATTAGAAAAACTGTTGTTTTTATTCAAATTAATTTTATAGATATAATTTTTGTTCTTTTTAATTTTTTCAGCATTAAAAGATGAAGATTTATAGCTAATTATTGCATTTAGTTCGATATCTTCTACATTTAAATTGTCAAAATTAAAGTCTGTAATGTAATTTAAAGAATTTGATGATTTAATATTTCTTGTTGAATTTGTAATTGGCGTACTTTTTATACTAGTAGTTGGAGTCCTTTTTATACTAGTAGTAGGAGTCCTGAGAGATTTTTGTTTTATTAACGAAGAAGAATTAATTAAAGGACTAGATCCTCTTAATACGTTTTGTTTTTTAATTTTTTTGTTTGGCTGTTTTATATCTTGTTTTTCTGTTTTGTTACTAGATTTAAAAACGTTAGTTTTTCTCGTTGTTTGAGATGTCTCTTTTGTACTTTCAATAGTTGTGCTTTCTACTAAATTTGTATTAATAAGAAGACTACCAAATTGATTAAGAATTTCATTTTTTTGCAAAGTTGTACTAAACCAGTTATTTTCAACATTTCTAACAATGTAATGATATTGGTCTGGTCTCAAACTAGATAAAGTTTGACAAATATCTTCTTTTTGGTCTTCTGTAATGTTTTGTCCAAGATTATTTAAAGTACCGTTATTTAATAGAAAGAATTTAACTTCAATTTCTAAAGAAGAATTATTTGGAAAATCATTAAACTCCTCTTGTAAAGATATCTGCTTAGATCCGTTTAAACTTTCAATACTAGACATATGTTTGTTAATAGAGCCTAGAAAACTTCTAACAGGTGATGTCTGGAATACATTCATACATATAATTGTATTGTTTTCTATTCTGCTAGTATAAATTTGATCTTCTATTGAATCACTATTTACTTGTATATCAAATTCACTTTGTATAATTTCTCTGTTTAAAGTCGTGCTTGTTTTAAATTGTATTGTTACATTATTATTGCTTATTTGAACATCAAAAGCATCTTGATTTAAAATTCTTTGAGTATCAATGTTATTATTTCTTCTTGTTCTGCTAGTGTTCCTAAGATCTGACATTGCATTATTTATAGCATTTATTTGTGATAATCTATCACTTGAAGTATTTTCTTCATTGTCAATTCTTATAGGAACATCTCTATAAATTTCAATATTATCAATTTTTATAATTATACTTTGTTGAAAAATATTACTCTGTAAATACAATGTTGATGTATCATTGCTTTCAAACACTGAATACACATAAAAACCAGTCTGTGTCGAAACATTTCTTACTGAATTTATACTATTTGTTTCTGTTAAATTGTCATCTAAGAAAAGTTTATCGAATAATTGACTAGATCTACTAGGTTGTAAAAATTTCATAATCATATTATCTTTAACAACATTTAAGCTATAATTTTTATAATCAAATTTTTGTATTTCTAGTTTTAAAACATCTTGACTAAGATCGTTGAGAACAGTCGTTACTTCAGTTTTATCTAAAAATGTCCTTCTGATTATATCTTCTTTATAATATAATAAAACTGTATTATAATATGCTGTAAAATTTGATCTACTAATTACAGTATCTTTTGTATAAGAGAAATCTTCATATGTAATAGTCAATTCGACGTTTTTAAAATCTTCTTCATCATTTAAAAAGTCTTTATAAAGACTTATAAAAAACTTGTTGTCAAAATAATCAGAAATATCTTCTGTTTCACTTCTTGATACTTCTTCCAAAAAAATAACTTCTGATAAGTTTCTTGCAAAGGCGCCATTTAAACCAGATATAGCGTTGTTAATAAGATTTGCAATCGCTACGGGATCAGAAACATCGCTAATACTGATTAAGGGTATTTGTAAAACAGTACGATAAGATACTTCGTTATCTTCTCTACTGAAATATCTTAAAATTATTTCAAAATCAATAGTAGTTTTAGGTTGTCTCCCTGGTAAAATTAAATTTAAAGACTCAGCAAATTTTAAAAAATTTAAATAATTAATTTTTGGATATGGACCAGATCTTATTACGTCACTTTCATCCCAGCTCAAATTTCTAAATTCAATATCTATTGAACCACCTACCTTGTCAATAAATGACTCTTTAATAATTAAAGGTGTTGACCTATTATATTGATCAATTGTTTCAATGCCTTCTGGTGCCAATATTTTTCTGTATTCAACTATATTATTTAAGTCATCTAAGACATATAGAATAAAATAATGTTTATAATATTCAGCACGTGTTCCAGTTTCAAATTGAGTTATACTTTTTATTAAGCTTCTATTTATTTTTGAAATTGATAAGCTTATCTGAAATTCTTCGTTAAACGCTCCTGTATTTTGATCAGGAAAAATAGTTAATGCCTCAGAATCTACATTTGGGCCAAAAGTGTTGATTTCTTTTTGAAGTAAATTAGTTGTAATGTTTTTTGAAAAGACTCTCTTTATAAAGTCTGGTGTAGAAAAACTTCCAACTTCATTTTTATCAATCTTGTTGTCGTTTTCTATTTTTCCTATATCTTTATTGAGATTAAAAGGAAAATTATCGTAGTTTAAGGCTGTCTGAAATCCATTGTTTATACCATTAAACTCTTTAGGTAAAACAACTAATTTTAAATATCTAACATTGTTATTTAATGCATTTTCAACATTAATTGTAACAGGAAAATATAAATAATTTTCATCTGTTGTTACTTCTCTTGGATCTGCTACTTTTATTATATTTCTATTCATTGCTTAATAACCATTGTAAACATATTTAAAAATACGTAATCTTCGTTTATTTCAAAATAAAGTGTTCTATTTTCACTATTAAATCTTTCTGTTTCGCTAACAGACCTTACGATTTTTCCAATTAAATAAACAACTTTTTGTTCTTGCCTTTTATTATCAATAAATTCACCAAGATTTACAAAAGCTAGTTTTTCAAGATTATTGTTTTTGACTTCATGGAGTTCAAACAAATAATTATCAAGTTCTTTTGCTTCATCTTGCTGAAATGCATATTCTAGTTTAAATATTTTGTTATCTTTTTCTAGAACGCTAGTTACTTCGTTAATAATGAGTTCTCTATTTTCAAGATTAGAAATATCAAGAAATTCAATTTCTAAGTTTTTAAAAATAAACTCTAGTTTGTTCACGTTTTCTTCTAATACTAAATCAACTGATGAACCATTTACATTGACAGGAACTAGTTTTTGATTTTTAATAAAATGACTAAATCTTTGATCTTTTTTAATTTTAGGAAGATTATTAACATTATCTACGATATATTTTACAGTTGGATATTCTAATATAAAACGATTATTTTTGAAGTCGTAAATCGACTTTTTATTTATATTGTCAAAAAGTAGTTCTTTGCTATTTGTTTTATTTTCAATTAATTTATTATCTATTATAAGCTGTGATTTTAAATTATCAGAAAGAGTATTTTTTGCCAATCCTGCTGGGTATAAAGAAGTAAGCCTGTCGTTATATTTAAGTCTATCACCTAAAATAATTTCTGGGTTTATAACTTCTCCGCCTGTAATTGATGTTTCAAAAGGTAGATAATTATCAAAAGAATTAGAAATATAGTAGTCGTTATCATTACTCAAATTAGAACTATAAATTATAGACCTGTCAGAAAAAGTAAAGTACTCAAAATTTAAAGATCCTTTAGAAAGCTTTTCTCTTCCAAACTCTGTAAGTTTGTAGTCAATAAGTCTTTTCTTTTTATCAATAAATCCTGCCATTTTATTTCACCTATAACTTTATTAAGGAATTTCTTTAAACCAAATATTATCATCTTCTAGACTTGCATATCTGTCTGTATTATAACTATTAAAAGTGTCAGTATTTAAAACTTTTTCTTTTAAAAATCCGTTCTTTCTAAATATTTTTTTAATATTTCTTGTAATCTTTCCCGTCTGAACATTAATATATGCATAATGTTTATTTTCATTAAATTTATCAGATAGAAAACCAAAATGGTCAACGCCAAATCTGTAATACAAATATTTTTTAGGTTGATATTGTGGGGTTGCTATATCGTCTAATTGTCTAAATTCAGATATTGTTACTTCTTCTATAAATTCTGTAGTTACACCAAAAAAATTAGGCCACGCAAAACCTATTGGTGATTCTGGTCCAGGAGGTATATTTAAATTATATGCAAAAGATCTTAAGTTTGATGATACTGTGTTAAATCTATCATAGTATGTACCATTTAACATGTAGAATAAAGGCAAACCAAATTTATCTACAACATTGGTTGCAAACTCATTTATTTTTTTGATGTTTTTATTTTCATAGTCTTTGTTTTTAATATTAGTTACCTTATTTTCTGTGATGTATCTACCTATAAGCTTTATTTTTAAATCACGTAAATCTAGTAAAACAACATCTCTTCCTGTTAAATCTTGATATTTATTTGTAGAAGTTAAATCTTCACTAGATAAATTTAAACTAGTTGAAATATTAAATCCAAAAAACAAAGAATCTTCAGGATAAAGTACATAAGGGTTTTCAATATGAGACTCATTATTACCTAAATCAATTTTTTCGCTTTTGCGATCTATATTACTTGTATCACTCGATATATTGTTTTCAGAGTTATAAGATTTTTCAGAAGTAAATGGCAATCCTGCTCTATTACTTTTTTGTCTTGGATAAATTTCAAAATTACTAAATCTCTTTAAATTTTTATTATCTTTATAAGATTTAACTTTTGATAATATTTTAACTTTTTGAAAGTCACTATTTATACAAACATCATGAACAGTATTGCCGTCCCAATTTGAATAATCAGTATGGCTAAAATCTGAAAATATAATCTTGTCAATGCTATTGTTTATTTTACTTGAGTTGTCATTTGTTATGTCTAACCATTTATATGCCAGTAATGGAAATATTCCGCCGTTTATGTTTGTTTTGTATCCTATGTTTGCTATTTTAATACTTGATATAACTTCTCTCTGTCTATTATCTATATATCCACTTTGTGAACCTGTACCACCTACAATTTCTGGAAAAATTTTACTACCTGGAGAATTAATATAAAAGTTTGACTCTTGTGGAGCAAAAGAGTTTTCTACTTCACTTTCTAAAAAAGGTTTTTTAAAAACTGCTCTTGTGTATGCTTTTGTATTTGATAACGTAGTATCTCTTTCAAAAGTAGTATTTAATGTGTCTAGTTGATTACTTGCATTATTATAGTATTTTATAGTGTTTAAATTGTTATTTGCGGATCCAAAATAATTATCATATTGAGTACTTGAAAGTCCAGATATACTTCCCCTTTGATTAACAATAAAAAAATTAAGAACATTAAAGCATGGTACATGTAATGTATTTGAAATTGAAAAGTTTTGTAATCCAAATTCTACATACACTTTTTCTAATATGAAAGGTTCTTTAATATAATTACTTAAATCTAAAGTAATATCATTGTTTTCATCTCTAGGTCTGTATCTTTTATCAAAAGGAAAACCAAAGTCTATAATAGGATTTGATATTGTTTCAAAACTTTTAAAGCTGTTTTCGTATCCTATATGGGATAAATGCATAGTTGAATCATTTAAACCATAAATAGTTACAGGATTATGTGTAATAGCTGAATTTGTTAAAAAATTATTAATATTATCAAAATTATTTGTTGACAATGAATTTAAAGTATAAGAATATGGTGTATCAAAAGTAGAATTAGTGTATAAATCTTTTTTAAGATAAATTGTATTTCTATTTCCTGCCAAAAAACAACATTCGTCGCCAGACCAGTTCCCAGGATTAGGATATTTCGTGTATGGTATTGCAGAGTTGAATTCATATGTAGAAGTATTGTTTAAATTAAAAGATAATTGCTTTATTCCTTGATTACCAAAATGTGTTATATCAATTTCTTCGTAATCTTTTTTGATTTGATATTCTTGTTTTTTAAAGTTGTAAAATATTTTATCAAATTCAGACTGGTATTGCACAAGATCTTCTTCGTTTTGACTTGAAAAAGTTTCGCTTAATGTAAAATCTTCTTTGAAAGTTTCGTAAAAATCATTATCTAGTTCGTTTCTATAATTAGAATATATTAAATTTTTATAGTCAAAATTTTCTGGTATCTTATTAACATTAAAACTTGTATCGTTTATTTGCCCAAAATTATTTGGTGTATGTAAAATCTTATTGTTTGACAAGAAATATTCTTTTTCAATACCTAATGTTGCATTAACACTTTTTTCTACAAACATTATTGTATCGTTATCATTATACTTGACTTCGTCTGTAAGTGTCTCTTTACTAACATGAAAATTATCTCTTAATACAAAATTATTTAAATGTTGATCATCTTTCAAGACTTTTCTAAAGTTTTGATTTAAGTTTCCTGATTTGCTAGTGTTTCCAACTTGTTTATTTCTTATCTTTGGCATTAGTCAATACTTTCATAAAATCCTATTGAGTCTCTTCCTGCACTGTGCTCTTTGTTCAAATCTTTACCATGTGAAGAATAAAGTATATCTTCTGATATTATTTCATCTTTATCTCGAATATTTAATATTTTACTATTAATATCACTATCAGTAAAAATATATTTGTTATTATTGATCCACCAAAAATTATTATTAGGACTCATGTCATAAAACGGATGATACTTTTTTTCCTCAAATGCAAAAAATCTTGCGTCTATTGATTTTGTAAAATTAGATATAAGTATATTTGTACTTGCATTTTCGGTATAAACATTTGTATCAGCATTATAGATATAATTCAATCTATTTAGTTTTTTACTAATATTTTTATCAGCAAGAAAAGTTTCTATTACATCGTCAGAATATGGAAAAACTTTATCATCTTCTTTTCTATATTCTTGTGTGATTGTGTTGTTAATTCCAAAAGCAGACTTACTTTTTCCTGTATCATTAAAATTAAACCCTTTTAAAGCTCCAATACTATCTTCTGACATTTGTATTTTTTTAGTATTTGAAAATGCATCTATTCTTCCCCCTCTAAAAGTAAAGTTAAAGTAATTAAAAGTAAAACTATAATCAAATTCTTCATCATCAAAATCTTCTAGAAGAATATTGTTTTTATGAATAGGATTTTCTTTGTCATAAAAAGGTAAAGTTTTTTTATTTTCAAAATCTTGATTTCCGTTTGAAGATCTTAAGCTACCAATGCATTTTCTTGTATCATTAAAAGAAACTCTTATTTGTGTAATGTTACTATCACTAAAAGGTTTATAATCTGCATTATTTAATACATTATTAGAATTTTCAAAATAATCTCTTTGTGATGTAACATATTCTTTTAACTGTGATTCGTTATATTTAAAAACAACTTTTACTGCTTTTGTATTTTCTTTTGACAAAAAAACATGTTGATCTGATGTATTGTTGACTTCAAAAGATCTAATAAAATTATTAGCTGTTATAGTTTGATAATTTATTTTAGCGTTTTTACCTTCAACAAAAACTGATTTTTTTGAAGTTGTAACGTCTATTACATTAATTGTCATACTCACATCTTTCTTTTGTCAATTACACTAATTCTAAAATCTTCAGGTTGCCTGTAGTTTTTTGTGTTTCTTAAATCACTATAATAACTATAAGTATTTTCTTCGTTAAAAACAGGTATTAAACTGTTACTCGATTTATATTGATATTTATTTCTTTCTAAAGCATGCGATTCATAAACAAAATTAAAACCTTTGTACCTTACTTTTGAAGGAATACATTCGTAAAGAAGTTCTTCTAAGATATTGTCAAAGTATTTATACATTTGATAAATGTCAGGAATATTAATTTCTTTTTCTAATCTACTAAAATAAGTCTCTCTAAAATTATATAAATCTTTATAAGAATCTTCGTAAGTATTTGATATTTGCGATATTTTTTCGCTAAACTCTTTATTAATATTAATAATCTTTAGTATGTCTTGGTTTATAAAATTAACTAAGCTAAAGTCTATACTTAAACGATTATCTTTTGAATATAAATAGTCAGGAGAAATTCTAGGAGTATTTGATACATTTAGATTGTTATATTGCTTTTTAAATTTATCACTTTTAAAATCATTAATGTATATGTGATTATTACTTCTTGGAAAATCAATTTCACTATTTTGTGATAATATTTCAATTTTTCTTACTGTAAATGGCTTGAAATTATCTATATCTTCGCCTTGATGTAATTTTATAGTATTTGTTTGAATATTTTCTACAAAAGAATCAATAGTGTATGTATCATCGCTATTTTTAGTATAACTGCTTAAATCTTTATATATGTCCATATTCAATACAACGTTTTCTAAACCTGTATTAGTTGCAACTGTATTTATAGCCTTGCATTTTAAAAATACTTCTTCTTCACTTAAGCATGTATTATATATTTTTAAATTAGAAATTTTTCCTTGAAACTCAGTTTCGTATGACATATTACTTAAATAGTTTGAGTCTGTAGGCGCTTCATAAGTATTATATTTTCCTATAGATAAAATCTGATTTATTCCTGATTTTGAAGTAATATCTCTTTTAGTTTCAATATAGTTAGTTTTAAATTCTTTTGAGTAAAAAGTGTTAGAAATACCTGAAATTGTAATTTTATACTTATAATATCTATTAGCTTGTATAGTATTATCTATGAACTCTCTTGATAAATTAACGTAATGAGTATTTCCGTTTAAAAAATAAACATTATTAATTTCTATTATATCAATATTATTATTGTTATTAACATCGTTTATATAAACTTTTATATCTCCGTATTCGTTTTTATTGTTTAATCTTTTAAAAATAACATTTATATGAGGTCTAGAAAAATTACTTCCTAAAATATTATTATCTATTCTTAAGAGTGACTGAGTATTATTATACACTTCTTTTTTAAAAGAATCAAAACTGTAAAGACATTCAATAGACCATTCTTCAGATATATTAAGACTACTAATTGTTGATGTTTGCAATAAAAGCCTATTTGTTGCTGATGGATTGTTTGTTGAAACTGTTGTCGAAGAATTTTCGAATAAACTTTCTCCACAACCAAAGTCAATTTCTTTATGACTAACTTTTTTTGCATATAAATTATTGTCGATATTAAACTTGTTTTGACCATTAAATTCTTTAATTGATATAAATCTTGATGCTTCTAAGCCAAAAGAATTAAAAACAGAATTAATACTAGATAAAGTTCCTTTTGTCATTAAGTAATCACGCGAGTTAATTAAAAATCTTTGCCATAAACTATTCTGAATTTGCCTAATTGAAATATCAGATATGACTTCTTCATGTGTTAAGTTTTTATTGTTTAATTTTTCTAAAACAGGATACGGTAATATTTCTCTAAAATCAAAACCAGACATTTTTAGTGCCATAGGAAGTAATATACCATCTAATTTCTTGTTATTGTTTAAAGTTTCATAATTAATATCAATTACTTTAGAAATAGAATCAATATATAACTTAAATTGGTCAAAAAATCTTGCCCATATTACAAACAAATTAACCATTTTTTGATTTGCTTTTGATTTAGTTTTAAATAACTCTGTTGAAGATTTTATTTTGTCTTCAGAAACATAAGTTTCATCTATGTTATCAAAATCTGATCCTTCAATAAATAAATTTTTTGGTAAAAGTTTCCAAAACGAGTTAGGATTATTTAAGTCATATCGTTTAGCTTCAGCAATAATATTGTCTTGGACATCTATCGCGTTTTTATCACTAGGAAAAAGAACAGGATTGTTATCTAACTTTTCATACTTTAAAGGATTTGGAATGTTATTATAGGTTCCTCTCATTAAAGAAATATGAACAGATGACGAAGAACTCATGCCATGTAGTTTATTACCAGAATAATCTAGAATTAAAGTATTATTAGTAAAGTTTCCGCTTGGTTCGTTAAATCTATAATAAAGCCTTAGTGTTTCTTTAGCAGTAATATTTTCATTTTTTTCTTTAGCAATAACTTCTCTGCTTCTTATTTCGTTAGAAAAGACTTTTAGTTCGTCTAAAAGACCGATAAAATGTAAGTTGTTGCTTGATCCTGCAAGATATGTAAACGTATTATTTGCTACATTCTCACCATTACCAATTGTACATTTAACAGTATTAAAACTATTGTCAAATTTAATAATGTCGTTATCGCTATTTGTTGTTTTAACAGGTATACCATTAATATAAATTTTACCTGTTGACCCTTTATTCTCTTTTAAAGATGATTCAAATGAAATATTAATGTGATTCCATTCATTTAAACTTAAATAATCACTAGAATTTTCAACAAAACAAAACTTTTCTTTATCTTCGTTTTTAATTAAAAAACATATATTACATTTACTGTTTGCAAAGTCTTTTAAAAATAAAGTATATCCTTGATTATTATTATATTTTTGAAATATTATTTGATTATTATTAGAATCAGATATTGGATAAACCCAGAAATCAAAACTAAAATTAAAATTATTGCTTATATTTAAAAGACCTGTTTTAATTTGTTTTTTATAATCATTTAGCAAACTTCCGTTTCTATCAATTGTATTAATCTGATACGTTCCATCAAATCTTAAATAACCTACGTTTTTTAAAAAAACATTTTGTAAAATATGTTTTGTATATCCGTCTAAGCTATTTAAATAATTTATTAAATCATTTTTTGTACCATCATACGGAAAATCGTTAAAGATTTTTTTAAAAGAGTAATTTGTTTTTTCAATTGCAGAATCAAAAAATACATGTTCTTCAAAATTACTAAAATCGACACTTTCAAGTTGTTGTGTAGAAAAAAACCCAGTATAATCATCAAATCTTTCAAAATACTCTGAAACATTTTCGTTATATAAGTCTAAAAAAGATTTAAGCTCTATATTTTGCTCATTTTTTGATGATGCTATATTAGATGATTTTATTGAATTTTTAAAAGAATTATAAGTTTTAGTATTATTAAATGACGTATTTTTGTTTTTATTTAACATTATTAAAACCTTATATTAAACTTTTTGTCAAAAGTAGTTTTTTGTAAAATAGAAGTTTCATCGTTATAATAAAACTTAAAATTAATTCTTCTATTTTTAAGTATTTCGCTTGCAAAAAGTCTTAAAGTATAATTGTCACCATTATAAATAAGTTTAGTTGCGTTAATATTAGCTTCTTATTTAGATGCTATTTCTTCATTAGTATCAATGTCATATATTGAATAAAAAACATCACCTAAATTTTCACTTACTAAATCAATGCTTTTATTAACAGCTTTATGTTCTTTACTTATGTCAATAAAATCAACATATAAGTTTATTGTTTCGTTGTTTGCTTCGAAATCTGAATTTTGTGAAGTTATTTTCGTATAAAGCATTTTATTTTCGATACTTGAAGAGTATATAGGTTTATAAAAATCAATATTTTCAGTATGTAAGTTTATTGTATTTGTTACTCCACTCGACGTATAAGTATAATAGTACGTAAGCTTAACTGTTATTTTATCACTACTTAGAAGTGCTGTTTCTATATTAGTATTAAATAAATCAATTACATCATTGGCAACAGTAAATTTCTTAACACCAGTTTTTAATTTACCGTTATAGTCATAAACATCAGCAGCACTAATTATATGACTATTAGTATTATCAGCTAAAACATTAACATTATCTAAAACATATTCTAGTTTTAAAAAATAGTTATAACTTGTATTAAAAGAAGAAAGTGATGATGTTTTATTATATAAATAAAATATTTCTTCATTACTCACAAATCTTTTTTTAGACTGATTAACAACATTTTCTATTTTGTTTTCATCTATATGAACTTCGATTCTAGGTTTATTGATTATGTTATTTATTTGAACACTGCCAAATCTTTTAACAAAATATGTATATTCATCAAACAAGTAATCAAAGTCAAAACATACAGCAAATACATTGTCTGTTTGATTACTGTTTAGAATTTGATTAAAGTAAGTAGTAATGTCAAATATACAGTCTTCATTTCCTTTAGAAAAGTTATTTACATTATTAAAAAATAGATAATACCCGTTTGTGCAATCATTTTGAGAAATAATAGCATTATTTTCCCAAGAATTAGATGTGCTAAGTTTATTAAAATTTGCAAAACCTTTGTCAGAAAAATTATATATATCTGATCCTATTCCTTCTTCAAAGTCTTTAGATAAAACACTTAATTTTAAACTATAGTCTTTTGGTCTAGTACTTGCAGATCCTACATCAAACAATTTAATATACGCTTTAAAGTTATTGGTACTGCTAAACACAGAGTTTGATATCTGAAAATTGTTACCTATTTTATGAATGTATTTGTTTTTAAAATCTTCTAAGTCAAAAGAAAGTAGTAGTACTGAATGTTGAATTCTAATAAAGTTTGTTATTTGAATTCCATTTGCATTTGATTGATTTTGTTTGTCTCCAACATCTCCTTTTAAGTTTTGTTCAATTATAATTGTGTCGTCACTAATCTTGGATAATGTTACGTTAAAGTTTGAGCTGTTATCATTAGAAATAAAATTAAGAACATTAAATATTTGCGTACATAATTCATTAATATTATAAGGTGTTGTACCTAATCCAATTTTATAATTTTGTCCTAATTTTGATCCTGGGCTATCGTTGTTTTCATTTTCAACAAAAACAAAAGTTAGTGCATCGTTTAATGAGTTTTTTAAATAATCTTGAATTTTAAAAGTTTGATTATTAAGAGGAAGAGCACTAACTTTTAATTTTGCTCGACTTTTAATATTTTTGCTTTCACCGGATACCTTAAATAAGTCTAAAGTTGACGCCTTACCGACATTTGAATAAGTGCCATCATTTAAGCCTAAGTGTAAGTTTGTTACGTATGTATCTTTTGTTGCTAAAGATGTAATAATCATAAAATTTCCTTTTTAACCACTAACAACTTCAATATCTAAAGAAGGATATTTCAGCTCAAAAATTCCACCAACAGGTGGATATACTATACCATCAACATATTGCTTCCTAGAAGAAAATCTATTATTACTATAATCTAAAGAAAGAATTGATTGTTGTACTGTTAAATCATTTGATGTTTTTGATCTAACTATTGTTTTGTAATTTGACATTACTGTAACTATTCCATTTACAGAAAGTAGTATTGAAATAATATCGTTAACGTTTATTCCTTCTCCAATATTTAAAGTTTCAAATCTCATTTCTTGAAAAATCTTCGATGTTGCTTGTGCTAAAACAGAACTTGAATCATAGCTTTGTCCTACCTTAACTTTAATAAATAAAGAAAAGTTATAAATAGGTGCATTAATTATATTAAGACTATCTCCAATAAGTCTATATTCATTTAAGTATTTAGAAAGATTAATTTTAATTGCATCATTTGCATTAACATAATGATTATCATCATTCTTGCAAATAACATATAGATCTTTTGCTGATTTTGTATAGGGATTATTTACAACTGCTGCCTTATGAATTCTGCCAAAATCAAGAGGCATAGTATATATTCTTGCCAAAAGATCCTCATGATTTACTATTCTTGACTGTTGTTTTAAAGCAATTGGAATTTGTGTTCTAAGTTCTTCAAACTCTAAACTATTAGAACCACCAACTGCCTCTTCTTCGTTATTTACTGAAACTGATGCATTAATAATATTAATATTGGAGTCAACAGATATATCTTCAATATTTGGATAAATAATTTTTAAATCCAAAACTTCATTTATTGTATTTGCGTTAACATTATGTGATAATCCACCACCATATTTGTACAATATACTAATGTTTTTACCGGCAGGAGAAACTCCTAAACTGTCACTTTTTAAAAGTCTTTTTGGATCCAAAGACTTTTTTGAAAAATTATTTTTACCCAGAAGAGGCACAGAAAGATAATCTTCTGGATTTGAAAGAATTCCATCTTCAATTATTTTTCCTTCACCGTTTCCAAATCTAATTGTTGTCAAACCAGAATCAAAGTCTTTTTCTGTAACAAATCTAAAAGGAGCTGGTCTAACTTCAAAAAAAGCTTCGTTACCGTTTTCTATTTTTTCATAAACTGTATCTTGTGAAAGATATTCAACTTCTTTATACTCATTAAAGTCTTCGTCAATAATTTTTTTAATTTGAGTAATATTTTGATTAATCATTGTATAACTTAAAAAGCTTCCAGAATCATCTTCATCAAAAAAAACGCTTTCTTGAAATTCATCGCCTGATATGCATGTTCCTTTTTTAACAAGGATAACAGTTAAAGGCACACCATTTGCATCTGTGTCTGATACTGTTATATTATCATAACCTTTGTTAAAATCTACATCTTCTTCCAAAATAAAATTAATACCTTCAGACGATGAAAGTTTTGTTCCTGATTTTATAATAGGAAGATATGATTCTTGTGGTATAACTATATTTGAATCACTATTGTTTTCTGCGTTTACTTCAATATAAAAGTCAACATACACACTAGACGGAGAAGCATATCCAGTTGTAACACCTGCTTTTCTTAAGTGATTTATTATATTATAATCGTTTGTAGAAGTTTCATAGTCTAATTCATTAAACTGTTGCTCCATGTAAAAACTTAACGATTCACCTACAATTGCTGCAAAATCCAAAAACATACCACCTAAAGACGCTTCTGAAAAATCTTGTATTTGATTACTGAAATTGCTTTTAGCATAGTTTAAAAGCTCGTTTCTAAATCCATCAAAATCTTTTTTAATGACTTTATTCTTATTTCTATAATTTTTAAGTTTGTTCTGAAATTTTGGATTTGACATTTTCTACCTCGAAAAGTTTATCTTAATATAAACTATGTTTTGTATGTCTTCAAATAAATATTTAATTGATATTTCATAATACGGCGAATTAGACTCAGTTGGTTCTATATACTGTGATGTAAAATCTTGAAGTGTTATAAAAGGCATATATTTACTAACCGCACTTCTAACTTCACTCATAGCAATTTCATCAATATTTTCTCTATTACTTAAGCTATAAAGTTCTATCAAGTCAGTTCCAAAATCAGGTCTTCCTAGATATTCACCTTTTCTAGTTAAAATTAAGTTTTTTAAATTTATTTTAACTTGATCATTTTCATCATATGTCATTGAAAACAAAGTTTCTTGCGTATTTTGACTATTTCTTAAAGGTAAAACTATTCCAATAGGCGATTTAGACTCTTGTGAAATAACTTCTTGTCTTCTAAGCCTTTTGTTTATGTCTTTAATACTTCGACCTGAATTTTTAAACTTATATTGAGACATTTAAAACCTTAATTATAATCTTTTATTAATAATTATTAGATAATAAAGAATTTCAAGAAGTTTTAGTAAATTTACTTAACATCTTATCAAGATTATAAATTACTTTTTTAATTCTATTTGAATGATACTCTTTTGTGCTTATTTTTAAATCTTCCTGTAAAAAATTATTATTTTCATCATTTTTGGTTTTCATTTCAGCAAGTTTAGACTTAGGAAGGCCTTCTAAATACAATTCTAAAGATTTAATTACAATACCAACTGGCTTTAGAGGACCAACCATTGTAGGTTCTGCAGAAGAAGTCCAAGTTTTAAAAGTTTTTAGTAAAGTATCGAACATGTCATGTGTTATTTGATTTGTTTCATTTAAGTCGATTAACATGTCTTTTAACAACTTCATAGCAGTTACTTGAACATTTAATGTTTCTAGTAAAAATTCTTGAAGCTGTTCACCCAAAACTAAACTTTGCGACTCTTCACTATTGCCTATATAAACCAAGGCAGATTTACCGTTTTCTTTTTTTGAAAGTCTTCCATAGGACCCGATTAATATCTTGTTACCGTCGATTATTATATTACCTGTTTCGTTTAAAGATATCTGAGAAGAATTGTTGTCATTGCTATTGGTCTGTATTAATTTTATATTATTATTTGGCGAAAATCGTTTATTGTGTGTACAAAAAATAATACTGTCGGCAATACCAGTAATGGAAGATCCACCTGCAAGAGTATCTAAAGTAAATGAATCGATATCAGGCATTGAAAAAGGTACAGAATGTTTTAATTTTCTTCTGGAGTAAGTATTACTTATAGATTCACTTTCATAAACACTTTCTTGTATATCATAGACTTGTAAAGGATTGTTTTTTTGTATTTCTATGTTTCTTAAATTATATTCTGAAACTGATAATTTAGCAGCATCTTTTCTATAATCAGTTTTGTCATTTAATACGTTATCTTTAAATTTATTTAGTTTAAATTTACTAACTGTATTTTCTGAAGGAAATGCCATATTTGATTTTATTGTTTCAAAATGTACACCGTTCCATACTTGTGAACCTACAACATCAGAATTATATTTGAGAACTTGCGCTTTTTTACTTAACAAGTTATTATTGTAATCTTGCTGTTGAAGATTGAAAACTTCTGGAGGGTTTTTTGAATAATCACCAAAACCTGCAACAAGGTCAACAGTTCCGTGTCTTGTAATATTGTTATCATTATCTACTTCACTAGTCAAACTTATTAAATTGTTATATGTGCCTCTAATCGCAATATCTTCGGGCTTTTTAATAAAGTTACCAACAGGTTTAATAGATAGTTTTTCGATGTTTTCCTTAAAATAAGAACTAGAATTTTTTACATATTTACTTTCTTGTGTAATCGAATCAAAAGTATGTTCGTATATTGTAAAGCTTCTAGTATTTTCATTTTTTATTTTTTCTTGCTTTTCTCTAGCAGTCACAGGTGTTCGATTTGACTCTGTTACACCTTTTTTATTGTTTTTAAATATACTGCTTTCTCTTTCATCATAGCAATAACCTACATCTTCTGTTGTAAAATAGCTATGCGCTCTACCTAAATAGAAAGCATTAATGTTAAAAAATCTGCCTTTATCTGTTATGTCTTCTGTTTCTTGTAACCAAATTGTTTCTCCGACTTTTATAGGAAGTCCTAAATGTGAAGAAATAAATGGTATTGCAACTAGAAATTCATGTGAAACGTTGTTATTTGTAGAAGACTTTTTCTTAATAGCAAATACACACTCTGGTGGTAGTTTATTTAAAAAATTTATATATTCTCTATTTGAAAATACATTTGGATTATTATTAAAAAACTTATTTTTAACGCCCATTTCATTTAAATTTTTATCAATTAAAGACGCGTTTCCTACTTTATCGCCAACAACATAAATCACTCTAGCTTGTACAAACATAAACTATCCATTAATCTGACTAAATATATCGTCTGAAGATATTGCTTCAGACTTTTCTTCTTCTTTTGCAATTAATTCTGCTAGCTTAAGTATTTGGTCGTTTGACTTGCTCATTCTTTCTATATATTTTGACATAATTGAACCAATATTCATATGTTCATTTACACCACCTTGCATTGAAATGTACGCATCATTAAATAAAAGCTTAGCTTTTTCTCTATCTTCTAATGCATTTTCATATATTTCTTTCCAAAGCATCTTTTTTTTATCTTCTAAAGAGTCGATGCTGTCCAAAATATCAGCAAAATTTTTAATTTG
>MDTA01165691.1_pt1 | contig 41149 bp, 41 predicted proteins | sample 811151 | NCBI WGS metagenome assembly MDTA01 (sample SAMN05326648, study PRJNA326480) | marine metagenome | isolation source: seawater | place: Indian Ocean: South | collected 2010
AGATTTAGAACTTGGAGATTTAGAACTTGGAGATTTAGAACTTGGAGATTTAGAACTTGGAGATTTAGAACTTGGAGATTTTTGAGTTTTACTCTGTTTTTCTCTTCTTTTTTTTTCCTTAAGGGCTTGTTTTCTAGCCCAATTTGTTTTTGTTTTTGGACTCCCACCTTTTAATGTAAGTCTATTAGTTCTCCTCAAATTAAGATGACCATTACGACCTTTACGACCCTTACGAATAGTTCTATCACTCATTTATATATTAGCATATATTTTTTTTTATATTACAATATTCAAATCATTCATAACTATTTTATCATAGTTCATAAATCTCTCAAAGAACTCTCGGTGATACATATCTAACTTTATCATTTCTTTAACAATTTGAACTATCTTTTTATTCTTCTTATCTAAGAGATCTTCTAAAACTTCTTCAAACATTTTTACAGAGCAGTTACTCTTACACCAATCATGTTTATTAAAGATCTCTTTTCTTTTCCCATAAATATCACCTTCATCAATACTCAAGAGTTCTTCTGAAGTATTCACCAAAATATTCCGCAAGATATTATCGCTACTACGAAAGATTCCATCAAACAATCTGATCTTCAAACATTCTCTTTTCACATCTTCTTTCTTTAATAACTCTTTATTCTTTCCTATGTCACCAAGATTATCCCAGTAATCCATCATACAGTAAACACATTCTTTTTCACCTATCTGAACATTATTCACAAAACTAAGTTTAGTCTTATCAATCTTTATCTGTCCTTTATCAGTTCTTATCCTTTTCATATTCATGTCTTTTAATCCGAAGAACTTCTTGCATCTGTCAACTAAAAGGTAGTCTTTTCCATAGTTCATAGAGCTTCTCATTTCTTTCAAGATGTATCTTTTATCTTCATACATTACAGAGATACAGCATACCTTACCACCACAAACACCATCTTGGAGTATTTTCACATCCGAAAAGTTTTCCCAAGAAATAAACTCGGGATCATCATCCTTTACAACATAGTATTCTTTGCCTCTGAATGTGAACATCTGAGCTAAAGATTTATCTGTACTCTCTTCTTTTCTCTTCTTTTTCTTCTTTTTAGGATTTGAAGGTGTGTTCACCTTATCAGTGATATAGTATTCCTTATACATTTCACCGGTTTCAAACATACTAAGATCTTCATCGGGGACAAATGCTCCTTCAGTAGCAAACTTATCCAGTCCATGATTCTTATTTACATGAAAGTCTTTGATAACATACTCATCCATAGTCATTTTCTTCATTTGTTCATAATATCTTTCTTCATCCATCTTTTCAAAACACTTCGGTTCATCAGACATTTTGATGAGATCTTTTCTCTTCCAATAAACAAGACCGATCCATATCCCAAAATGATATCTTTCCTTAAGATTAAGTCTTTTGAACTCATGAAAAGCCATAGACCAGATAGTTTTCATAGTATCATCATCTTTCACAAGATCCTCAAAAATCTCCCACCAAAGAAGAGAACCACTGCGCCTGGAATATCGCTTACCCTGATCACCTGATCTCAAAAGATGAGAGTAAATACCTAAGAATCTTTCGTCATCACTATTGAGATAGTGTATCATATTTTCTCCGAGTCTCAAGAACTCATCAGAATCACCACTCTTTTTGAACTTGAGAATATGATTCAGTTCAAGATCTTTTACATCATCTTCATCTAGCTCGTGATGCTGATACCATTTATTGTAGTAACTTGTGAGTCGTCCCTTTTTTGAATCTTTAAGGACTTCACAAAAGCTTAAAAGGAGATGTCTTTGATCTCTATCACCTTCATATTCATCGAGGATCTTGATACATCTTGCACATCTTTCAGCTTCAAGAACGTGAATATCCTCCATGAGAAGGATCTTCAGTCTACTGATAAGATTGCTAATGATAGCCTTCACCTTCGGATCATCTTTGACTAAGATCTGGAAGTGAGCCATTTCCATCACACACCAAACGAGTTTATCGTGTTCGGATCTTCGGGCATACTTGCAAATCCCACTCTTGAGAACGGAACTCTTGAAACCATGAAAGCTCTGATTATTGAAGCAGGTATGAAAGTGCATCTTTTATAATATTTTTAATACACTATGATGGATTATGAATCAAATTTAGTATATCTTTTATGTTCTAAGTTCTCTAATACGATTAACACTATTATCATTGTTAGATACAAGATTATACATGGGAGAGGCTGAAATAAACTCTCTTGTAAACTCATTATATATTTCAATCTTCTGTGTTTGAGATAATGAATTATTATTTAATTGATCTCTATAATCTCGAACAATTCGTTTCTGTCTATCAGATAAATCATCGTGTATATTTTCAGAGAGACTTGGATGTAATCTATTCATATACTTAAAGAAATCACCGGCTAAAGTTGAACTATTATATTCATTTTTAAGATCACTAACACGAATATTTTCATTATTATTTCTAACAACCATGAAATCAGCATTATCTAAAATGTGATCATGATCTTCATCTTTTACAACATATACCGTTGTACACATATCAGTATATTTATTACGATTAATATTAATCATTACACCATATGTAATGATAATAATTCCAAAAACTACAAGTAAATTACGAACAACTTTCATTAACTTATACTATAACAATATACTATAATAGAGAAATAATATTACTGATTTGATACTACTTCAGCGCTATCATTAGCACTATCATTAGTAGTATTATCAGTATTGTCACCAGTATCATTAACATTACTCTTACTCTCCTCTAATTTGCGTGCCATCCATGGATCAATATCTTCCATTGAATCATTGATGTCTTTATTTAATGTATAATCAACATTCTCTTCAGGTAGAGGTTCATCTTTTACTTCTTCAAGTGTTGTGCCTTCGGTAACAGTATCACTATTATTATCATTATTATCATTACCCTCTATTTCTTTAACCTTATCCTCAGCTCTTTTATTTTCTTCTTCAAGTTTCTTTTCTTCTTCTCTCTTTTTCTTAGCAGCCATATATTCATCTTTAGCAGCCTGAATCTTATCTTGCTTGAGTTCTTCATAAAAGATCTCGCGATTAATGTTATTCTTTTCATAACCTTCCATGAGTTTATTAAGTTGTTCATTTTGGAAAACTTCTTTTTCTACATTATCAGCACACGGATCCCAAGGCAGCCAGTATCCAACCTGACCAACAAATACGTTAAATGTACTATCTGTTCGTGAAAGACTCTTAGCTCTATTTTCGGCCTCACCTTTAGTATTATAAACACCTCTCACCTTAATACCTCTCATAGATGTCTTATATTCATTTTTTTCATCATAATCACGTTGAAGTTCTTCAGAATATTTGTAAATGTAATCTTCATACTTAGAATAAATCTCATCATACTTCAGATCTAGATCTTTACAATAACTTTGCAAGAACTTACACATTTGGAAAGCTTTAAAATCTTGAATTAGTTTTTCAGGAGATACAAATGACATACAGACATAATTTTGTCCTGGAATAGGATTATCAACTGATAGATAATCAATCTTTTCTTTTGTATCGGTCATTTTTTATAATTTATATTTTATGTTTATTCTTTAAGTATAAATAATATATATCATAATATAAATGAGCGAACTGAATATGAAAGAATTAAATGAGGAAGAGGGATTTAAGATACAGATTCAAACTAAGAATCTTATCAAATATTTTCTTATGTTCTTTGTTGTATCTATGTCAACGTTAACAATACCAACTTGTGGTGTTCTTAAGAAACACGCTTATCAGGTAGGATTAATGGCTGCAACAACTTTTGTCATAATAGATGTATGTTTTCCAAATTATATAAATGCTTAGAATAAGTTTATTTAAGCACTAGGTATATATTCCCATTGTAAATCTTTACAGATAAGTTTCCATATTTGATCTTGTTGTTGAAGTTTTTCTCTACTCTTTAGAAGAGGAAAGAACTCTAATAATTCATCATATTCAAGAAGTTGACAGAACTTATGAAGAACATATGAATAAGATAAAAAGTTTTTTCTATCGTTAGGACAATTATTAGCGAATGGTATTTGTATTTCTTTAAAAAGACTTCTTAATTTTTCTTCTTCATATCTCTTAAGAACTGGAGCGGTTTTACCATTCATAAAATTAATAATATGAGGTATATTTTCATAGTATTTATTTAATTGTAATTTTTTAAGGATTTCTCTAAGTTGTTTGTAAGAGATTTCACTTATATTAATTGTTTTATTTTTCTTTATTTCATCATAAATAGATTTATAAACATTTTCAGGTATTTCAGTTGTTTCTTTGGCTTGAAATTGTGCGAGCCATTCATTAAAATGATTAATTCTTTTATATGCGAAATAACTGGCTTCTCTAGGTGGATCTTTATAAGAAGATTTTTCTGAATGTATAATAATATTTTCACTATATCCACATTGATAACATATAATATCACTTTTTGAATGTTTAATATTCATTTTACTATTACAAAGAGGACATTTATCCATTTGTATAACAAGATTTTTTGTATTTAGATATGTATCATCTATATTCTCTATATAGGTCTGGATATGCGAATTATTCGATACTTCATTAGTTTCTTTAATAGGAAAATATTGTAGAATACGATTATTAGTATTTTTTGTAGTATTAGAGATAGATTTTTCATTTGATCCATAATATTTGTCTAATAACAAACCATTATCAAGATAATATTCGGCTATTTCATCTTCAGAGAGATTCTTAATATATTCTGTATGAATGGCATCTACAGTAACTCTTGGGTCACTGTGACATTTTTTAGTAATCCTTTCTTTAACAGATGTCATTAATAATACAGTTATTTTATTTTTATCTCCAATATATTCCTTTAAATAGTTATTTAAAGAAAATAATATTATTGTATATATTATGAATATTATTACAGATATTCCTCCTACAGAATTAGAATATTTTAAAGGAAATGTTAAAGAGTGGATCTCTATAGATGATGAAATAGCTGAATTGAATAAAAAAATAAAAGAGTTAAAAGCTAAGAAAAATAAACAGTTAGAACCTAAGATAACACTATTTATGAGACAATATAATATTAGTGATTTGAATACTGATGGAGGTAAATTAAAATGTAATGAAAGAAATACAAAAAAACCATTAAGTAAAAATCTCATTAAACAGAGTCTTAGTGAGTTTTTTAAACAAGATGAAGAAAAAGTAGATACAGTTATGGAACATATGGTTTCAAAACAAGAGGTAGTAAAATCATATAAGTTATTAAGAAGCACAAAAAAATAATTATTCTAATATACTACCAACAACCGTGAGTATTAACATAAATTGTAATAACATAGACAATATCTTAACAGATCTAGATTTAGGTGCAACATCACCGTATCCTGTAGAAGAGAAAGTTGTAACTGTGAAATATACACGATTTAAAAACTTATCTTGTCTATCTTCTTCAATCGTAAATCCATCGAAATGATTATGATCAAATAAATAAAAAATTGAAGAGAAAACTAATACAATTATTAAAGAGAATAAACTTAAATTGAATATTTTTTCAAACTTCTTCATTATATATATATATATATAATATAATATGATTATATAAAAAAGATAATATATAATATATAATATACAAACAATAATGAAGATATCTTTTGTATTATTAGTTATAGGATTAATCTGTATCACAGCAGGATATGTAAATCAAATAGCTCCTCAGTGTAAAAAAGGAGTTGAGGTAAAAATAGTTCCTAGAAATGTTTATGATCAAATGATAAAAGATTCAGTTCTTTCTCAAACAGATTAGTTAGTTAGTTCAATAATTTCAGTTCAATCATTCAGTTTAAATCAATTATCAAAACTACTTACAAACCCTATAATATTTTGAAATACCCGTTTGTTGTGACTTTCTATGTATCTCAACAATATCACCCGGAACAATACGTAAATACTTACCGATAGCATCTGTTCTAAGAATAACTGGCATCATATTCTTTGTAATACCCATTTTATTTAGTAGAAGATTTTGTTCTTTTTCAGTATTAATCTTTATATGTTTCGGAACAAGATTATGTTTAGTCATATTAATAGTCAAACGATCAATGTGAAACATTTGAATATTACGGAAATAACTCTTATCTAAACCTAGACTCACTCTTTTTTCTTCAATACTTTCTCTTAAACCTTCTTTAAGGATAAGTTCTGAACTCTGAAGATATGTATCTTCAACACTTTTTTCAATCGTTTCTGACATAGGTTCATTAATAATAACAAGAAGACTATCATCTTTTTCAAAGATTCCATCTTCATCATCATCAGATTCTTTATACAAACCAACTAGCTTATCACAACAAGTCTTGTTTATTTTGGTTCCACCACGATTCAGTTCAGGAAAGTTGTAGTAAAGGATATGAAGTTTGTGTTCAGGAATCTTCTTATGACTAAGAGTAATATTGCATCCTGTACTTTCATGAATATTTGTATTCGCATTTTCATACATAATTTCTAGTTCTTTTAATGACAGATCATTAATAACAGAAACATCCCATTCATGTTCCAAGAGTTCTTTAAGGACTTTTCTAGTGCGATTAATTTTCTCAACAATATACATTCTGTTTACTATTATACTATAATGATAGATAAATAATATTTAAATCAAATTTACTTTTATCTTCATAATCTTAAAAGGTTAAAAATTTGATTTATAAATAATTTCATTATAGTATAAAAATATTTACTGAGAATGAACAATTTTGTTGTTAATTCTGAAACAACAAAGCGAGTTAATTCTGATTGGCTTAGAATGAAAAACTTAAGAAAACGTATAAACTCTTCAATAAGAGGACTATCTCATAAAAAGATACCTTATTATAAAAACAAGATATATTCTTATTTGTATGATATAGATAGGTTTCTTACCTTTTGGATGTCTCCATTTTCTAATTTTATTACTTCATACGGATATTACTTCCATAAATCTCAATCAAACTACTTTTTGGAAAGTGAATTGATTGTAGATAGAGAATTGGTTCCTATAGAAGGGAACTGGGTTGAACAAATAGATGGATGGTGTTACAGAGATGGTGGGACGGAAATTACTAACAGTTTTGAGGGTGAGTTTAGAAATGGTGATTCTCATTACGTAGAGGATAATCAGAAATGTACAGAACTTTGGTCAGAAGATGATAAAATGAACTTTAAAAATATTGTAAGAGAATATACGGAAATATGTAATATAGATTATTTACAATACGCGATGAACAATACCCACGGTTGGAGTCAAGAGGATAGAAATAAAAGAATAAGAAAAGGTGAGAGTATAATTTCTTCAATTGAATAATCCCTAATCACTTTCACTATCAGTAATCACTAATCGCTATCACTATCAAATAAACAAGTAGTTTTATAATAAGGATTTATAATTTTGTATGTATGATTTTTTTTTGAACCAGTCGCAACAGTTCCTTCTCTAGTTTGTTCATCGGTTTTATAATAAATAGTATCTTTTTCTTCATATTTAAAAAGTTTCAGTATATTTTTACCAGTATTCATAATTTTTTCTTTATCGTATGAGTTATTACAATACAAGATAATAACACTATTATCATCATTTGCTCTAGGATTATCATATGATGTTGAACATTTCATAGATGTTACACCATCTAATTCATCATTTCTGTAAAGAGTTGTAGCTTCTACCCACGCATCATTAATCTTAGATTTATCATAAAACAACATCCATTTCCCTACATCCTCTCGTTCTATATCATTCTTACTTTCATATAACCAAGGGAACTCATCAATATCTAAGGGTGATAAATCACTATTCATATATTTTTCAATATTCATATTTAGTATATGATATCTTATATGATAATTATGGTTTAAATAAATTTGATTTAGAATATTTTTCAATTATATTATACAAAAGAAAAAGAAATAAAAATGAGTGAATATGTTCCACGAGGTTCTCAAACTGATCCAAGAGGAGTTGTTATAGCTCTATTTCAAAAGAATACATTTACGGAGACCGATGATTTCATTGAGCTATATCAAAACTCTGATGATGCTTCTTCAAAAATGATGAAGGTAAAACTTATATCATACAATGGTAAACCTTTTCTATTCATTTCAGACGATGGTTTAGGAATGGATATGGAAACAATGGATATGAGTCTTAATCTCCTTGGAGAGACAAATGGAGAAAGAACACATGGTAAGTTTAATTTTGGGGGGAAAGCAGGACAACTTCATCTAAGTGGTATTAATGACTATCTACAGAGTGGAGAAAATTATCGTGGAAAATGTGTAGTAATTTCAAAGAAAGCAGATTGTAACGCAGTATGTTATGAGATGATTGGTAGAGTACTTATTGAACGTGGATGGAATGGACAAGTTCAACCTCATGAGATATTATCTGGTCATGAAAGTATAGATTCTCGTGAACTATACAACGAGTATCCTATAGATGAAACGGGAACACATATTTTCATTGAGCTTACAGAATCAAGAGTAAATAAACTTAAGGAATGTGAACAAGAACTAAGGGGAGAACTTGCTCTAGCTTGTAATGAAAGACTAAATCAATGTGGAATGAGTATTTGTTTCAATGGATCAGATGATGGTATACTTCAATATACACCTATTCTAAAAGAGGATATTATTGATGAAAAGAAAAGATCTACAAATATTGATGTCTATATGAAAGGAACAGACAAACTATATGTGGTAGAAGAAGATGGTGTGAAAAAGGCGATAAAATTAATTTCAGTGATTCGTGAATCATATACTACTGAACTCAAAGAACTGAGTGAATCAGATCTTAATGGATATGAAAAGAAAGGTACATTCATTCTATCTTCAGCATGTGATTATGTGTATACAAATGGACATACTGAAAATGAAGGTAGAGATAATAACATATATGTAATTAGGAATGGATTCTGTTTGAATAAATACAATAATACGATTCTACAAAGTAGACAGAGAAGAAATACTCAATATAATTCTAGAGGTTATACCGAGAAGGGTGTATATTCTAATACAAGGTTTATTCTTACTTATGAATCAGACGAAATAACAGACAGTTTAATTGGTGTAAATATGCAAAAAGCAGATATAAAGTTTGAGAAACTTGAGAAACCCTTTCAAAGGACTATTGAACGACTAGTTGTTCAACATTCTGAAAATTATATAGAATATATTCTTCAGAATATACCGGCATCTGAGCCTGACCCAGTGCCGGAGCCAGTGCCTCAACAAGTGCCAGGATCTGATTCAGAATCAGAATCAGAATCAGAAGATTTATATACTTCACCATCAAGTTCACCTCGTAGTATTTCATCTGAACCACAACCTGAGCCTGAACCGGAACCACAACAATATTTTGGATCTATGGATTATGTATCACAAGAGACTGAAAGTAAGGTAGCCATGCAGATGCAAGAGGATGAAGAGGTTCGGAACTTGTCTTTACACGGTAATCCATTTTCTCCCGTAGAAGTTCACGAAAATCTTAAAATGATGTTAGAGGAAAAGATACTTGTGTATCTAAATGATGATAGAGATGATTCTGAAATGAATAATGAGATTCTAAAGATCTTAGAAAATTATGGATATTAAAGATCTCATCAATATTATTTCATAAATATAATATAGTTAATCAATATTCCTTTTACACAAATTTTTTATTTTTTTACCAACAATTTAAAGGAAATTTGATGATATATTTACATTATATCTATTGAGCTTAAGTGAATAAACAGATCATGAATATTTCTAAATACTATAAAGGAGATATAAATGAACCTAAAATAATAGAATATTATAATGGATTGAATGAAAAATTACCTCTGAATGAAGAACATATAAATACACTCTATGAAGATAGAATATATTGTAATGAAATATTAAATGATTCAAATAGATCGGAACAAGAAAAACGTATAGCAAAGGGTTTTATAGAATCTTTAAAATCATCTGCCTCAAATGATTTATTTGAAACACAATTATCTAAAATATTGGGTATAACTAATATTACAACAAAACACGGTTGGGACGGAACTGATGAGAACAATAATGAACCCTATGAATATAAACCTACAAAAATACATAAAAACTTTCTAGGAGCGAATGTAAATATTAATGATGAAAGTGAGAATAAAATAAATAATATATCACCACACAAAGTATATTGTAACAATTATGAAGCGAACTTTGTAATTGCACCAATTAATAAAGATACATCAGAGTTTGTTTGTATTTACATTTTTAAGGAGCATATTCTTTATAGGAGTAGGATAGAAAATCTAGAAAAACCTAGAAAATCTAATCAGAGGTGTGTATATGGAACAAATATAAAAAAATGTATAGAATTATCTAAGAAATATAATGAGAAATATTATAAATGGCATAATCCTAGATTCTTATAATCATTCGAACATGTAATGAAAAGTATCTAGAATTTGATGTTTTGTTCGAAACTATTTAAACATTTATTCATAAAAATCTTTAAAGATGGGACATAAATCACCATACAATATTAGGGGTAATAATAAAATTATACCATCATTAATATCAAAACCAGAGCAAGGTTCAAAATCAAGAGAGTTTTCTGAATTAATACATAGGGATTTAACTGAAGACATAAATACATTAAGCTTCTACATTTGTCCTTGTAGGAGAAATCAAGCCGATCAAGCTGAAAATAATTTTATTCAATATAATGAATATTATCAAGAAGATAAAAAAAAAATAGATGTATTACATGGTGAAAAACAATCATCAAAAGATCAAGATGGATATATGTGGCGTGCAGAAAATGAGGGACAAAGACTTATAATATCAATTGTTCATAAAGTAAGATTAGAGGTAGTTTATAAAATAATAGTAAAATGGATAAATAAGAATCCTAACCATAAAGTTAAAATATATTTAGATGAAGCAGGTGAGTCAAAAACATTTAATGCTTTCATTAAACATATATGGAGTAAACTTGAAACTGATATAAATAGAAGGTTAATAAATGTTTTCCCCATATTTATAGACGCACACTCAAAGGCATTACTTAATAATAAGAGTTTTGTTAAATATTTTCCTATGAAAACTGTTCATAAATTAAAAAATAAATATGATCTAGATAATTACATGTTTATGAGTTCTATGACATATATATCATACGAATGGAAAGATACAAATGATATTTTAGAATCTATTGGTGAAGGTAATATTAAAATAGATCATAATGATTATATCTTATGGCCATTTCCCAAAGTGAAAGATCAACAATATAGTGATGCGGAGGAAATATCCTCATCCATTAATAATATTTGTGTATTGGATATAAATGGTGAAGGATATCACGTATATATTAACATTAATGGTAAATCAAAACCTAAACTAACACTTCCAAAGAGAAAATGTGGGAAAAGGAAATGTGGACATAAAACTTGCCCAAAATGTAATTTAGAATGTACAGATGAAATGTCTGCAATAAAGTTAATCAAAAAAGAGTATGCATTTAATATACCATTAATTTTATGTGGGCATGATTGTATTGATAGGGCAATGACATACCATGAGCCGGGATTTTCATTTACAAAGGCTTTTATTGCAAGAAATAATCTATTAAATGACCCTTTTTCAAATTGTTCTGATAAGAAATTTAATGAACTATCCGATGTTAAACAAGAAAAAGTATCTCAAATGGTTAAACGTATATCATCATCATGGAAGGATAAACTTATAGAAGATAAAGTACCTCTACCTATAATATATGGACCTCAAGATATATACGATGGAATATGTGATTTGGAAAATAAATCTACATATATTGCGAATCAGAATGGATATATAACAACAGAACTAAGAAATGAAATGGATTCGGGGAGAAAGATGTTATGTGAGTATCCTTTATTTAATACAGATGATATAAAAAAACTAGAGATAAAGAAAGAACCATATGAGTTTTATATGATAAAGTTTAATCACAATCTTAATAAGGAAAAAATAAAGGAAATATTATCCGAGTTTAGAAATAATATAGGTGATTCTTATGTTCAATTAAGGACAATTAAAAAAAGATGGGATGGGGTAGAACCAGACAATAATCTTGGAGAATTGAAACTAGAAATGTTTTACAAAGATTATCAATTATTAAAGACAGCATTAGATGAAAATACAACATCTAGAATTAGGGTATGTAAGGATGAAAATGGGGATATTAAATGGATAATCACATTTCAGATGAAAAGAGATGAGTTCATATGGGATGGTAAAAAATATAAAATTATTAAAATTATACCTGATGGAAATTGTTTGTTTAATTGTTTTATTAAAAGTGACACAGTTTCAGAATTATTAGATGATTTTAGATACAGTATTAAAGAATATATAAAAAAATATCAGAAGTTTTATGACAAACAAAATATGAGTAAAAGAGAATGGGATTTATATACAGATCCTATAAAAAATAACGGTGAATGGGATAAAGATATATTTGATATAGTACCAGATGTAATATCTGAAATGCTTAAATTAAATATTTATATATTTCATTTTAAAAGTATGAATAATGATGGACTTAATATGATAATGAATAAACCAACAATTATAGATGGAGGTTATGCTAAAAATATATATCTAAGAAAATTAGATAATCACTATGATTTAATGATACCATTATAAAGATTATCCCTTAATAAAGACATATGTAATTTCTTTGCCTTTCTTATCTGATCCTGGTCTAATACAGTTTCCTACATAAAACTCTCTATTGATTTTTACCCATCCTCTCTCTTTATGAATCTTTACAACATCATCATATAGATTATATTTTTTATCAGTTTTGATATTTTTAACAGACCAACAACTATATCCACTATCTATCAATTTATCTAAAACACCATTTATAATGGGTCTAAGAAACTTATTCAACCAATTTTCATATGAACCATAATTATATGATTGAGATTCTTCTGTTGAATATAATTCGAGATTGTAATAGGGTGGGCTTGTCAATGCTAAATCATATTCTTTTTTTAAACTGGGGATAATAATTTCTGCTCTTTCATTATAAAGTTTTACCTTATTTAATTTTAATTCTTTTTTTATCTTTTTTAAACCTTCATATGTTTTAGAAAATGGTTCAATCCCCGTGTATTTTACATTATCAATACACGAGGCTCCTATCATGCGCCCACCCCATCCGACACAAACATCTAGGATATTTTTTGCATTAAGTTCTTGCACAATTCTTTTTGTAAGAAGAGGACGATATATTGTTATTCGCGTTGTTCCACTTGTAAAACCTATTTGTCTGATAATTTCAGATACATATGGAGTTGGATGAGATTTTCTATTAGCTCTTAAAGCCTTCTCAATTTGTTCTTTAGTCCACATCTTTTTTATACTAATACCCTTGTAATTACTAACTTCATAAATATGAGGCATATTTCTTTTTATAATATTCATACCCACTATAGATGTAGAATTAATCCAATCTTTTTCTACATTTTTATCTTTTAAATTAATCCAATCTCTAATATTATCTCCTAATCCATTGTTATATTCAGTTACTATTTTATCAAAACCATATTCCACAAGCTTATCACAGAATATTGGTAAGAACTTTTCAAAATCTATATCATTCATATTTCTCAAAGAATTAGTAATATTTAAGATTTTATAAATATCCATTATATATTTATACAATATTTTAACTAATTAGTTAAAGAGAAGTAAATAAATAACAAATATATGAAAGAATATATTTGCAAAAGATGCGGAAGAACTTTTAGTCAGAAAGGACATCTAGAAAATCATTTGAAAAAGAAAAATCCTTGTAAACAAATAGAAAATAAAATAATAGAAGAGAAAATACAAGAGAAGTTGAAGGAATTGGTAAAAAATGGTGATATAGAAATAAAGAATACAAATTTGATATTATTAAAAAATGTAGAAATATCTATAAAAGAAACAAATATGTTTTCAATTTCAGAAAAATATATCAACTGTAGATGTGGTCTTCATTTGAAAGAATATCAACAAGAGGATCCCGATAATCCCGGGAGAATGGGTATAATAAATGGAAAGGGAAAGTTCACATGTTGTCATAAACATGAACATATTACTCGTGAAAAGTATGAAGAGGTTGTTCCTAAAATAATTGATGAGTTTCTAGAAGCTGGATTTTATGAAACTGATAAATATTTTAGAGATAAGAAAGGAATAGATGTTAATAAAGAATATAATCATCTAAAAAAAGATACAATTGATATTGATAAAATCACAGCTCAGAAAACAAGTAAATCAAATACAATTATAAGAGAATATATGCCTCACATATACGAGGTTGAAGATTATAAGGGAAATAATATTTTGAAACTTTGGACAAAAGAAAAACTCACAAAAGCATTCAAATCACTTGATAAACCTAACTACACCGTAAATAGTAATCTATCAGAACTAAAGCGTGTTTTAAAGTTCAATCCTGTAACAATATATTCACCCATAATGACTAAATCTCTAGTAAGTTCTCTTGATTGTAAAACTATATTTGACCCCTGCATTGGTTGGGGTGGTAGAATGATAGGAACAACATGTTTGGGAGAAGAATATCACTATACGGGTTGTGAACCTTTCACAAAAACTTATGAAGGTTTAGAAAGAATGAGTAAAGATCTTAATATTTTATCTCAAATAGATATCTATAATAAACCAGTTGAAGATGTCTTGGATACACTAAAAGATAAAAGGTATGATATGTGTCTTACAAGTCCTCCATATTATGATTTAGAAGTATATTCACATGAAGAAACACAATCTATCAAAAAATATGAAACTTATGAAGATTGGATTAATGAGTTTATTAAGCCAATTATAGAATATGTATGTTCCAATGTTGACAAGTTTAGCTGTTGGTCGGTAAAAAATATCAAAACTGATAAAAAATATAATCTCTTAGATGATGTAATAAAGATTCATTTAGAGAATGGATGGTGTCTTTATAAAGAGTATTCAATCAAAAAGAATACACAAAAATCAAGTTCAGCTGATGGAGACATAACATATGTATTCAAGAAATCCCATCCACCACTTAAAAAATAGAATCCTTAATATATTATTATAATTATGGTCTTCAATCTTATTTATTATTCTAATGACAGACCATTTAATGGAGCATTGGATTATATTTATCATACATACTCAGATAATATTCATAATTTCACTGTAAAGGGTGAAACAGTTTATCCTCGGTATGATTACAGATGGAGAAGAGATGAATCTAAAAGATCTCTTAAAAATATTGTTCCACAGGATAGTAAGTTTAAGATTTCAGAAGAGTTTGAAAATAAATCATATGAAGTATGGATCCAATTAGAAACTATTATAAAGGATAATAAGATTCAGACTATTTACATAAATCCAGATGGTTGTGGTGGAGAGGATACTATCCTAAAAAAACTCACGATAACTTGTGAGAACAGAGAACTACTCATGAAAATGATGGAGAAAGCAAAAGATTATGCGAAAAATAAAGTGAAACTTATTGAATCTTCAACTAATAGTACTGTCACTATTAATTATTACAAGAAAGAATATTGGTCTCAGATTTCTAAGATTCCAAAGAGACCTCTAGATACTCTTTTTTTAAAAGAGAATGTGAAAGAAGAAATGATTTCATTTGTTGAAGAGTTTTGTAATGAAGATACAAGAGATGTTTATATGAAACATGGGATTCCTTATAAATGTGTTGTCCTTATCTATGGTCCTCCTGGAACAGGGAAAACATCAACAATTAGTAGTATTGCTTCAGCTATAGATTCTGATATTTACATTATTCCTATGTTTAAAGAACTCACTGATTATACTCTTGTAGATGCGCTTTCGGGTGTAAGAGATAGAGATGATGAAAAGAAAAGTATTATTGTCCTTGAAGACATTGATACAATCTTTGATACAAGAAAAGAAGGAGATGATAGCAATATGTTGACACTGAATGGATTATTGAATGCACTAGACGGACACACTTGTCCTGAAGGTTCATTAATCTTTATGACAGCAAATAATCCTCAGGTATTTGATTCAGCATTAATACGATCTTGTCGGGTTGATTACAAATTACATCTTGATTACATTGATGAATACCAAATAAAGAATATGTATGAATCATTCTTTCCTAAACAGATGGAGAAGTTTGAGAAGTTTTACAATATGATATGTGGAAAGCAAATAACTACTGCGATGCTTCAAGAGTTCTTTTTCTACAACCGTAAGAGTGAAAGTATTGTATCGGAAGTTTCAAAGCTTAATGATATCATTGAAAAGAATGATCCAAAGAACTTTGAAAAAGACAAAAAGAATATGTATTGTTAAATAATAATTTTATATGTTTAGTTTTATTTTATTTTTTTAATTGCCATAAGAAATATTATAATACACCCTATTCCCTTTGTCCCAGCACAAAAAACGCATCCAAAAAGTACATCTAAAAGTGAGAGGCGTTTTCCTCCACCAACTTTATGACTCATATTTTCATCTTTGATAAGTTTCTTATCTATTTTATTCCCTGCATAAAACTGCCACCATTTTCTTATAAATCTCCCTTTGTTGTCCCTTATACTATTTAGAAACTTCAAGAAAAGACAATACTTATGTAGATTAGATAAATCATTTTTAGTTACATTCGGAAAGTTTAAATTTTTAATTACAGGATTCTTACCTTTCTTTAAGTAATTCCTTCCTACATCGTTTAATTTATTTTCAAACTCTGACTCCGAAGTTTCCTCTGACAAATCAGGGAAATCTTCATCTTTAAATATTTTTTCACTTAATTCTTTATATGTAAATGGATATCTCACCATACCTTCAAAAAGACTATTTTGTATAGTTTTTGATTTAGGGTACTTTTTATATAGAGTATACAATTGACATATTAAATATTCGGGAGGCTGTTTTATAAGAATATTACCTTTGCCTCCCTTATCACCACTTTCTCCTTCAGAACCCAACCATCTACTGTTTGTTGAAAAAAAAGTAAAAAGTTTTCCAGGGAAGTTTTCAAACTCAACCATCCATCCATATCCAAAAGGTCTATTATCATAATGTAAAATTGTACCTTCACCATAATAACGATGAAATATACTTTCATTTACAAAGTTTCTTTGAGCCGCCGGTGATTTAAAAACTTTTATTGTATCTTTAAGATTTCCAATCGGATACCATTGCTCTATATTCTTTCGTGCAGTTTCATAAGCATCTCTGGAAGATTCTACATCTTCCAATAAATCTTCAACATCATCAAAGACATTTTCATCAATTTTATCGTTATATTTTTTTTCATATAATTCTTTATTTTTAGATTTAAAATCTTCCCATGATGGATTTAGACCATATACATTTTTATCAAGATTTGTATTATCATATAAATCTTCAGCTACTGTAACATCTAACTTACGCATATTAAATCCTCTTTGTTGAGGAACTCTTTTTAAAAGTTTAGGATTAATATCATTTTCTACATCTTTTATCAGCCAAGCACCACCTTTCATTCTCTTATTAGAAGTTTTTGCCCTTCTCTTATTTAGAGCATTTTGTTTTCTAGTAAGTTTTCTAGATTTTCTTTGTTTTAAAGAATATTTCTTTCTAAAGCTTTTAGAACTTACCATATGTATATATAATATATAATATATATATATATATATATATATTTACTAAAATATCATTCTTTTTTCTAATAATTTCTTATTAATTTTCATATCTAATACAGTTCCTAAATAATTCAGTCTCTTAAAAATATAAGATTTCATTAATGGATAATCTGTTAGATTAAGAGTCATACTATCATTTTTTAAAAACTTCAGGAGAATATTATCATTTAATACATCTTTTAGATCATTATGAATATTATTTTGATGAATACATATCATAGATTTACTAAGATAATTATTGTATTTATATGTATATTTCTTATTATTTCTATTTTCAGAAAAGATTTTATGAGGATAAATAACATTGTAAAGTATTAATAAATCATAGTAAATAGAATCATTCATCATCGTAGATTCAACTATTCCACCTTTTATAATATTTTCATATATTGCGGGGAGTATATTTATCTTATCTCTTTTAACATATTTTTCTAATTCGGTTAAAAAATTAAGACCAACTGTATTATATTCATGTATAGAGAAATAATCATTATAATTCTTGTTATTCATTAGAGATTGAGTTACAAGCTCAGTTTTTTCTTTATGATCAGTATTATTTTTAAGGACAACCAAATGAAGCAGTATTGTATTTAGATTATAATGACAATCATTTATAAACTTAATTAATTCTTTATTAGATAAACTTGTTTGAACATTTTTCTTTATTATCTTTATTAACTCATTATTGGTGTATTTTAGTTCAAAGAATAATGAGTTCTTTTTTATAAGATCTATACTTCTAGAAAGTTTACTCGTTATAATAACTATTGGTATTTTACACTTTTTAATGATATTTATTAATTTTGTTTGTATATTGTTCTTAAAAAGATGAAAATCTTCTATATAAAGAGCTTTTCCTTTTGATTTATCGAACATTTGTAGAACATCTTTACGACTAATTGAAGAAAGAATATATTCTTCAATATTTAGATTATCAATATTTTCTGGGAGAACTTTTATAAGATTGTATCCTTTAAGTATACTGAGAGCGAGAGTAGTTTTACCCGAACCTTCTTGTCCATAGATAATTAAAGGAATAGATTTTGACCAGCTATTTAATTTTGACCAGCTATTTAATTTTGACCAGCTATTTAATTTTTGATTTAACTTATCATCTAACTTTTTTAAAGTATTCATGAATAAGATTCTTAAGATATGTTTAAATGATAAGATTTACAAAGTTACTATTTACAAAAGATTAGAAATATCATATGTGTAATTAAACTCTCTTGTGCTACTTGGGAAACTAATAGGAGTTGGTAAACGTTCTAATTCACTAACATATTGCATATGCTGTGTAGCTTGTGAAGAAACATATTCAGTACAATAATCAACAACTCTTTTATTAAGATTAATTATTTCATTCTTTAGTTCATCATATCCGCTTCTAAAATTACCGAATTGAAGAAGTATAGAACGCATAATAATAAAAAGTTCATTCTCTGATTGTCTTGAGACAACATTACCAGTATTCTTATAAACATTGTATCTTATTGTATCGTGAATGATATCAGTATTCATTTTTGAAAAGAAATAATTACTTAAAGCAGTTTCTTCAACAATTCCTTTTACAGAGTTTTCTTGATTATCTCTTTCGATAACAACATCATTAAAGATATCTTGAGAAACAGCATTTTCAGCAACTTTCATAGCATCTTTAACTCGCCCATTATTTACAGATGTTACAACATCGTCTAGATCAAACTGTTTAAAAACATCATTTTCATTCGCAATATATCCTGAAACAAGATTGGGATCTCTAGATATAACATCAGAAGATATAGAACCCATCATATCTGCGTTTTTCATATTTCCGGGAGTTCGGTTTATTACTGAACCATCAAGATTGCTACTTTCAGGTACTAATGCTGAATATGTTGTGTCACTCATTATGATTATATTCTATATTAGATATTTTTTACATTCTAGAAACTTTTTCTGTATTCTTTTTTTCAATATTTTGTAGATAATCGCTATCAATAACATTATACGAAACGAACTCAGTCATATAAGCACTTGTCATCTTATCATAAAGGACTGAGTTTTTAGCAACATAATATGAATTAAATAGTTTCATACCTACAAGTAACGAAAAACTAAAAAAACATGATAAAGTTGTAGAACTATAATATTTATCTTTTAATAGTCTAATTGATAAAAGATTATTAATAATATAAAAAAAGATAGTTATTCTTACAACATTATAATAGTATTTATTAATACGGTCCATTTTTTCATCTAGGTCTTTATATTTGATAATTATCTCTTTCAAAGAATTATCAGGTTTATCATTATCTATATCTAAATATTTTATAGACCACTCTTCTCTTCTAAGTTCTAAAAGATAATATCCTATGAATAGCACAGATGTAAGGATATTCCAACTTAAAACCATTTCATGAAAATGATCACTATCATCAATATTTTCTTGAATAGTACATATATGATCTCCACATTTTTGAGGAACAAAAAGAGCTAAGAGTGTTCCTGTCATAACTTTATACATCTGTAAAAAGAACAATCCTCCAACCTTAAATCTCTGAACAATATCAACATCTATCATAGTTTCCTATTATTTTCTATTATTTTCTATTTTATAATATATATAATGAATAAAACTTTAGATGGTATTGTAAGATTAATGTTTGTTTATATTATTGTGGCAAATATAATCATTGTGAAATATCTCTATGATATGAAAGAAATAGATGAGTGTAAGAATACTCCTATGTTAACATTTGTTTATGATTATTATCTATTAGAATTGGGAACAGTTATAACATTATTACTTTTAAGTTTTATGGTAGGAAGTTTATTTAATACACCGAAAATAGTATCACACACACTTATTCCTTTCATATATAAAAGTAGAAATGTGTTATTTATGATATCTTTTATAATTAATTGTATATTTTTATATGTTCTTCATGAGATAAGTAGTAAAAAAATATGTAATGATGTTCATCCCTATTTAACATACTATTTGGTGTATAATAGTTCATCAAATATATTGGCTTTTATATATATTGTAGTTGTGATAGGATTTCAAGGGTTGAAGCTATAATTTCTAAATGATATTGTTAGTTGTCTATTAATATGATTCATCAATCTATCTATATAATCTTCATACAGTTCTTGTGGATATTGTGCAATCTCAAAAATTATTTCAGTACTTTCAGAGTTTTCTTCTCTAAAGAGTTCATTTAATCCATCATATTCATCATAGTTATTTAAGTCATCACTATCATTTGAGTCATCAGGGTTATCGGGGTCAGCAGGGACATTTACAATATTAAGAGCATTTAAAGCAATATTAATAGTCGGATCATCATTATTAATATCATCATTATTAATATCATCATTATTAATATCATCTACAACATCATTAACATTGAATGCGTCAGTTATTCTTTCGATTATTTCAAGGATTTCTATTTCTGTTTCAATATCATTTTCATCATCATCGTAAATAACATTTTCTTCAATTTCATCTACTATTTCACTACCTGTAAGATGAGTAGTGACATACTTATTCTTTTCTCTAACAGATATATTTGGGACTTCTATGTCTTTATAACATTCAAAGATATCTTGAGATTGTTGTAAACCAACTCTGTCCATTTGTTCAAAAAGATATTGATATCTAAGAGCAGCAGATTTCCATCCTTCAGAATCTTTTTCTGTCCTTTCATTGAGAAGTCCTAAACGAATATTTGCTTCACTAAGTCGTTTTCTATCTATCTCTATGCTATGAAATAATTCATCGTAACGTTCAAGCTCTCTAAGACAATCAATCCTTCTCAGATCTATTTCTTTTACCTGTTTTTTATATGCATCATGGACAGCTTTCAACTCTTCACGAAGACTCTGTGCGTGATTGTTGGCAAACATATCTTTAATAAATTGTTTGATAAAAAAGTTTTATTAATATATCAAATTTCTAACTATAACTAAATACCCTAATATTTATATCTTTCCAGCTGAGAATCTTGTGATAATTTCGGGTGTTGCACTATCAAAACCTATAACATCCAACATTCCTATATCTGTAGGATCTGCGATTGTGAATCCATTACTCTGCATTCCGACACACACAAGTTTAGAATGTGGGAGATTCATTTCCTTTCTATATTTCTTAAGAGCTTCAAATGGATGTATCTTTCCATAGTAAGTTTCACTATCAGTATAAACTATAAAAGTATCAATCTCCATTTTCTTTTCAAGAGCATATATCATAGGCATAGCACAATCAGTCATACCAAAGTTACTCTTTTGAGTCATTTTAAATGCTTCATCCAAAGTAGTTTCTTTTCTTAGAGGTAGTTCAGTTAGATCAGGTGTTCTATTATAACTGTAATATCCGTAACCACCATTATCCTTCCTAGAACTAATAGTGAAACATACACTGTGACAGAAAGGTTCAACACGTGCCATCATTAGAGCCATGACTGCTGCGCCCTGATGACAAGTTATTGGCATTCCCGATCCACCATTACACTGAGCAGTCATAGAACCAGAAACATCTATTGCATTCAAGATACGCTTATTTGAAGGGACGACATTCTTGAATGATAGTTCGAAAGCTTGATCAAGAGCATTTATAATATTATCATTTGGACTCCAAGAAAGAGCTCCTTTTTCACCATAGCCTCTGGAGTAAATTGTATGAGCAGAGAGAAGTTGGATAGGATGAATCTTTGACCGTTCAATGATATCTTTATCACAAATCTTATCTACAATCTTCTGACATTGTTCTTCAACATTTGTAATACCAAGTGAGCCTATTTTTGAGAGTGAACGGACGAGAGCAGTTAGAGGCATATTCTTAAGAAGTTGTGTCCATACCTTACTAGAGTTTAGAAGATTAGAAGGAACATGTTCTCTTACAAGACCGTGCTTCAAAATAAGTTCACACATCTTATTTTCATCATCTGCTTTCAGAGTCTTAGCCTCTTCAACTGCTATAATATGATCAAGGACTTCAGCAATCTTTTGAAGAGATTCTTTTGTCAAACTCTTTTCAGTAATCTTCTTCGAAACCTTTTGAGACTCTTCAAATCCCTTTGCTAAGTATGAATAGATAATCTTCCTAGCATTTGAATTAGGCACGGAATGACACAATCTCAGAGCATCTTTATGTGTATATCCATGCCTATTAGCATACTTTGTACAACTCTTGATAAGTTCAAGTTCATTAGAACCTCTGTGTTCATTATACCATCGTCCAACAGTTCGTCTATGAGCCTTACCCCACCCAGTAGTCTTGTTCATCTTCAGAGAGATTTTTTCTCTGAGATCAATGTATTCAAAGAGATGTGTGGGAATACGACAGATTTTTTGAACAGCATCATTCGCAGCAGTTTTTAGAACAAGATCATTATTCAGTGAACATAGAGCAAGTGCGATGAAAGTGTAAGTTTGCTTTGGAGCTCTCGCATTAACACTCACATCAATCAAAGTTTTCACCATATCCAACCCCATACCCTCTTCAATCATCAAGAGGATATTTGTGAGATGTTCAAGATTACTCTGTTTTTCATCTCCTCCGGGGGCGTAGTATTGAGGTTTGTCAGAGCCTAGAACGAGAAATCTCAAGAACATTTGTTCTCTTGAGACTTGGAATGACTGACCTCCAGCATTATTCTCTACAGTATGGACTACTTCCCCTGTCTTCATATCAGATGTCTCAGCGACTTCCATCTGTGTGTGCGTGCTTTCCGATAGTGATTGACATTCTTCTACCGAGCTCATTATTTTTAGGATTTAGACTTATTTTTATAGTCTTCCTTTTATTTTTTGTTTATTCTAATATATAGTATACATATATGAATCAAATTTATCTTTAAACTATTTAAGACAATATATATATATATTATTAATAGAATATTAATGAACGGAATGAGTTATTTCATGAAATATGTCATATCAGATATAGATTGTAATAAGATTCGTTCAGAAAATAAAGATCTTTCTCAAAAGATTAATGAATTAGAGAAAAATAATGAAAAGCTAATGAAAGAAAACAAAGATCTTAAATATAAGTTAGATGGAATAAAAAGTTCACAAGATGAGATTTATAAGAAATATACGGATTTAATTATAAAGATAAGCAATTGCAAATGTTAGATATTCTAAGATTTTTCTAAACTATTATTCAACTCTTTAAAACACATTCTCCAAGAAAGACTACGATATTTATGTGTTAATTCTTCGTCTTTTTTTATATCTTTTATGGCATAAATAACAAATGTATCATTCTCAAAATCTCTATCCATTCTTGTATTAGGTTCTAAAGATGTATTATAAAATGTAGCACAACCTGAACAAAATGCCCAAATAGTTCTATCTTCACTCCAAGTGAATAAATAATTATTAGTATTACCATCTGTATCAACTCTTCTCGCTAAACCCCTTTCAATAACATCTCCGGAAGATATATTTACACCAGCGAATGATCCCATTCCTCTTTCATCTCCAGTATCTTTTACATATACTTTATCACATTGAACAAGACTCATAGTTTATTAAATTATAAACTTTAAACTTTAAGTATCATATCTCAAATCTCACCTCTCATCTTTTTATCATAACAATCTTGACAGATATACATATTGTAATACTTACACCATATCTTTATTTTAACAATATCTTGTTTTCTCTTTTTACACCATTCACATTTTTTATTACAAGAACACATTATATAATCTATTATTATAATAAATGAATACTAAAAAAGAGTTATTAAAATCATTTGTGATAGGTTCATCATTACTCGCATTTATAACATTTTTTACAGGTGTAACTATATTCTTTCAAATAGAAAAAAGCGCGATTTTTGATTATCATCGGTATTCTATCATGGCGCCATTAGGATTAGGTATAGCATCTTTATTTTCAAAATATCTTCATTTGTATCAAAAAGTTTCATTGAGAAGCTCATATTTTTATACAAGTATCATATCAATACTATTCATATGGCAGAGAATAACATATCATTGGGAAGATATATATGTTTACGAAAAAGATAGTAACAGAGGGAGATTACAATATATTTTGATTCTTATATCCCATTTAATCGTATATAATATTATCATATATCCTATTGATCTTTATCTTTAGTTAATGTGAGTTCATATGTTTTAGGATACTTTTTTGTTAATTCATCAATTTCTTTTAATAAAATCATTTTATTATCATCAAGTTTTGTGATTTCGTATTTTTTCATAAATAATCTTTCATATAAACTCAGAAAAAAAGAATTATAAACTAAATATATACTACCAGATATAGTATATAAAAGATTATTTTTAAGATTGATTGTAGAAACTTTAGAATGTCTTATAGCCATTCCTATATTATATTCATCTTTTTCATTTATATTTTTGATTCGGTGCCACCACCAAGGAGCATTCCATAGTATATCTCCGGGTTCAAGAACTATCTCATATCTAGGTAGATGATGTAATATATCGGGTTCTACAGAAATATCTGTATCAGGCATATCTATTAATGTTTGTGCGTGTATCCCCGATTGTGATACTCTTCCTTTTAAGAATATACTATATTTAGGATCTATTAATGTCCACTTCTTACATCCTTTAATCATACAGAAAAAGTTTCCAGTCCCGGCACAATGCATATTTGTTCCACTAATTTTAGAAACTGTATTGTATCCTATAAAAAGATGTGTGTGATGAATATTTCTCAAACCACTATTTTTAAGAGTTTCAATAAAACTAATAAACTTATCTTTAATGTCATTTAGTAATTGGGGATATGTTGAGATAATACTACTTTCATTATTGATATATATATTATCAGTTTTCATATTATCAATTATATCGGTGAATCTATTATGTTCAACATCTAATTTACCATCATTTAATACAAATGTTTTTATGTTAAAATCATCGTCTATAATTTCTTTAAGATAGTTTTCTGTCCATGATTTTACGGCATTAGTATCTTTTAAATATCCCTTGATTAAAACGGGTTTACGATAATTATCTGATAGTTGTTCAAAGATTTCTTCCGTGAGTTCAGTTGCGTTAATTGTAGGTATTTCTTGTGCTCTGACCTCTTTTTTTGATATATATTTTTTGATATATTTTTCTTCATAAAGACTTAATAAACGTTCAAAAATATTAAATCCTATATATTTATTTATTAAGAATAAAAAAGAATATAACATTTATGAAATATATACAACTATTCTTTAAACATTTTCTATAGTATAATATAATGAAAAAGAGTGATTGTACAAAGTTGGCAGAGTTTTGTCATAATACGAGAAATCGTGTTACATTAAAGATGTGTGATTACACTGGAGAAGAGTGTGAAGCTTTAAGAGAATATCATCAGGTTTTACTTGTAACCGAGTGCTTATGTAATTATGTTGCTTGTTGTTATTGTGAACGTGAAGATATAACTGAACATATAAAAAAAGAATTAAATCAGAGATGCGGTGAGTTGAAAGGTGCGTGTGAAAAGATTCATAAATTAGTTCCAGAAGAAAAAGAATATTTGAATTGTGGAAAGATAAAAGGATTATGTGGTAAAAAGAAAAAAACTAAAAAGAAGTAAAAATAAAATATATGTATATATATAAAATGGGAAAAAATGATCGAAATCGGGCTAGAAGTAGAAAGACTCAAAAACGGACATATCGGAGCCGAAAAAGAACATCAAAAAGATTATACAAAAAGAGTTTAAGAAAAAATAAAATTAAGAGTCGTAAAAGTAGATCCCATATGAAAGGTGGCCGCCCCACGCACGGCACGCAGCCTGCTGACGTCCCGCAGGAGGTTTCCCCGGGGAAATCACAGACGAACCCCCGGGGTGCTTTGGTTTCGTTTGGATCAAAGCTTAACGCTAAACAGCAGCAAAGAAGACGAAATTTTAGCCCGTCAGATAGTGAAGAAAAACGACAAGAATTGATCAAGACGAAAAGGAGGCTGACGGGTCAAAAGAGAAAAAGGAGCCCAAAAGCGACCACAAGAATGAAAGCGAGATTATACCTTAAAAGGAAAAGGAATGAGGGTTCTTTGAAAAAGGGGGCTCTTGGGACTTTAGGATTAGGTGCAGCTGCTACAGCAGGGGTATTAGCTGCTCCTTCTCTTGCGGCTTTAGGACTAGGCGCAGCAGCTACAGCAGGTTTGTATGGAATCAAGAAAGGCTATGATGCCACAGGTTTACAAGATTATAGTTTTGATCGTATCGAGAGAGATAATCCCGAGAAATCGGGTGAAATTATATTCAAGCTTACTGATAAAACTTATAATAATAATAATTTCTTTTTAATTACTCAGAAAAACTCACAATGTATTGATCAATTTATAGGTATTATGAATGAAGCATACACACAAACGAAGGCGGCGATGCCTGAAGATCCAGAATCAAGCACGGAAGAAAGTACAGATGATTCTGATTTTCCACTAAAAACCATTAGTGAAAGTTCAGAACCACTGGATACTGATATTCTACAAGGTGAACTCGAACTTGAGACTGCGTTAAGTTTAGGCCAGGATGAAACTAAACAAAAGAATTTACTTAATCAAAAATATGATCAAAAATTAGATAGTATCTCAGTTAAAATTGCTGCGGCTTTTCATGATACAGAGATAGATTCCTTTGAATTATATAAAGCTTTCAAACAAGCGATCCTTAAGTATTTCTCGTCGTCAAGAAGAGACTGCGACATTAAACTAAATCAATGGGTATTAGGTTACAGGGAAGAAAAAAATAAAGTACATATTGTACTTACTGACCTTAGTGGACAAGAAAGAGAGTCAATAGCGGTAGAATTACCTAAGGAACGTAAGGAAAAGGGGGAAAAAGCATTACGTGAATTTTCAGAAGGTCAGAAACTGAATATAAAAAAGAAAAAACTTAAAGATTTATGTGAAAAATTGGTATACGAAGTTAATATTGGTAATGTAGATAGCGGTGAATTTATAGCGGCTTTAGATGGAATTAATTATAAAACAAATGATGAGTTGTATCCTGTCACATCTAAATACAAGTTGGAGGGGGACCTCGATCTTGCGAGTGTGACTAATTTCGAAAGAGGATTGCCGCAGCCTACCGGCTTATCGGCTGCCAACGCACCCGTATCCGCCACCGACGCAGCCGAAACGCCGCCTCCCTCCTCCCCCGCACAGCCTTCCTCCGAACCCGCACAGCCTTCCTCCCAACTCCCGCTTGCCACATCCCCCCCCGCCGAAAAGGATTTATGGGAGTTCTTTAATACTATAAATTACAATACACCCATAAATCTTAATATAAAAGCATTTAAAAATGAAAGAAAAATATATATTGAGTGTCGCTTGATGCAAAACGGAAATTTTACTGTTTTACCACCGTTTCGTACTACAAAATTAAAAGAATGGTTAGACGGGAAATTAAAAGAGGTTAGTACTGACCCCCAGGTATACAAAGATGTTTCTGCGTTGTTTGATAATTTAAAGGGATATCGTAAGGATAATGTAAAAAATAAAGTCAGCTCGGTCTCGGCTGCGTTGAGATATCTGGTCACGGTAAGAAAGTTAGAACTTCTATATGATTTTTTCAGTCAAGTAGATATCAAAGTCAACTCAGGAATAACAGATAAAAATTATATTGACATCGACGGCTCCGATGTCCAAACCTTTGAATTGGAGTCGCCGCCGACACCGGATAGCGCGGTGGCGCAAGCGGTGTCGGCAGCGACAGGAAATCCCGGGTTCTCGGTTCCTGAATAGATATACCGATTAATCAAATATTTAAAGAACTATTAATAAATATATATAAAGAATCAATGGAATCTACAGATTTAAGAAATGTTTTATCGGGACCGGAAACGAAAACTGAAGAAAATGAAGATAAATCTAAAATTAAAAACTCAGATAAACATATATTAAATAAGAGTTTACCGGATGAATGTGATATAAATGTAAATGATTTTTTAGAAGAGAAGAAAGAAGTAGAGAGTTCTATGTATGATAAAGAATGGACAAAATTGGAAAAAGGTATGAAATTGAATCGTCTACAAAACTTTGTCTTAGAAGAAAAAGAAAAGAATAGTTTAGATGATAAGAGTTCAGAAAGTTTAAGAACACTACTATTCAAGATGTGTAATGAAGGTCAATTTAATAAAGCGAATATAGTTGAATATGAAAATGAAAAAATAATTAGTATTAAGATAATAGAATATGATGAAGATAGTAAAACATATAAAGGGAAAAAAGTAAAAAAAAAAGTAAGAACAACGCCAAAATCTAAATCAAATCTGGATAGATTATTAAAAAAAAATAAGTCATAGTTTATAAATCTATTATATGGAAGAAAAGATAATAGATGAAAATATTTTAGAAGAAATAAAAGTAAAAGATGAATCTTGTCCTATATGTTTAGAGGAGTTAGAAAATCCATGTAAGACTGAATGTAATCATATTATCTGTAAGAGTTGTATAGAGGAATGGTTTAAAAAGAAAAAAGATACTTGTCCTCTTTGTAGAAATGTTATAGAAAGTTATCGTGAAAATGATGAAAGAGTAAAAGTTATAAAAATAGAAGAAGTTCCATCATTATCTAATGAAGAAACCGAAAGATATATGTTATTTTTAAGAAGTATGGTAGGAAGATTAAGATTCTTTAAATATATGTGTTATTTATTTATGACTAGTAATTTATATCTGTATTTCAAATATAGTAATACATATTATACTATGCAAGAATACAAGAATATTTTTGAGATATGTAATAGTAGTTTAGCTCAAGATACCATAAGAATGGACGAAATGAATAATGAAATGAATAATGAACAAAGTCATTTGTCAAGTGTTTTAGTTGTTATGGGAGATCATATGAGAAGATGTTTAATGCCCGATGAATATATCTCTAAATGTTTTTAGATGAAATCACTAAAAATCCTCATCAATTTCAAAACTCCCTGTATTATCTACATTAGGATTTGATGCGTTTGCATACTCACCCACACGTTTTTCAAAGAAATTAGTTTTTCCTTGAACGGAAATAAGTTCCATCCATTCAAACGGGTTCACTGTATTATAAATCTTTGGAATACCCATCATTAAGAGCAATCTATCAGAAACATACTCTATATATTGTTTCATTAAATCTTGATTCATACCTATAAGAGAGCAAGGTAAAGATTCAGTAATAAACTCTTTTTCTATTTCAACTGCTTCAGAAATAATCTGTATAACAGTTTCATTAGAGGGTTTATTTTCGAGCATAGAATACATTAGGACAGCAAACTCAGTGTGCATACCTTCATCTCTACTAATGAGTTCATTACTAAAACATAGACCGGGCATTAATCCTCTTTTCTTTAACCAAAAGATAGAACAAAAAGCTCCTGAAAAAAATATTCCTTCAACAGCAGCGAAAGCAATCACACGTTTACCAAAATCTGAATCTTTATCTTCAATCCATTTTTGAGCCCACTGAGCCTTCTTTTTAACAGAGGGGATTGTTTCAATGGCATTTAATAATTTATCTTTCTTTACACTGTCCTTAATGTATGTATCAATAAGGAGAGAGTATGTAATACCGTGAATATCTTCCATAGCTATTTGGAAACCGTAGAACATTTTAGCTTCTTTAATTTGTACTTCATTTAGGAATCTTTCACCAAGATTTTCGTTCACGATACCATCACTTGCTGCAAAAAAAGCGAGAACATTTTCAATGAAATGTCTTTCATCATCTTCAAGTTTATTAAAATCAGTCAAATCTTTTTCTAGATCAATTTCTTCTGGTGTCCAGAAACTAGCAACAGCTTTCTTATACATTTCATATACTTTATCATTTTTGATTGGGAAAACAACATATCGCTTATTTTCTTCAGTAAGTAGATATTCAGACATTTATAGATATACATATATATACTTCAAATAACCTTTAAATTGAGGGTTTTTTAAATGAACACTTAAAGTAAAAATATATTGTTATTATTATTTACTATGAAAATAATGGTATATGATTTAGATGATACATTATATGATACAAAATTACTAAAGGATAGAAAGAGAATAGTATATGATGAAGAACTTTATAGATTATTAAATAATGGTCATCCAAGTTATATTTATACAAATGCTGTATTAACACACACTTTAGATATTTTGAACAGGAAAGAAATTACAGATATAATAAAAGGTATTTATTATAGAACTAATATCATAGAGCACATGAAACCAAATATATATGGTTTTAGAACTGTAGAAGAGGATATTCTTTATAAACAGAATATATCAATATTCGATTCAGTTGAGATATATTTCTTTGATGATTTACCAGAAAATCTTAAAACAGCAAAGAGAATAGGATGGAAAACGATTTTAATAAGTTCATTTTATTATGAAAAAGATTATATAGATTATCAATATTCTTCTATAAAAGAAGCTCTAAGAGATATGAAAAAAAAGAATATATTATAAATTATAAGGATTCTTTTTATGTGGTCTTTTTTTGGTTGGAAAGAAGAAAAAAGAGAATCTGAAGATAATGAAGACTATGAGGAACAGACAATAAAAACTTATAAACATCATTCAAGTCATCCTTCAAATAATTTTTCTCCTAATCAAGATTATACGAGAAGTGAAAATAATCAATATACACAGGGGATACAACCTATTTCGCCTATTTCACCCTTGCAATCTATGCAACCTATTACACCTTTGCAATCTATGCAACCTATGATATATATTGATCCTTCACAATACAATCTAAGTCGTGATAATATAAGTCAAGGGATTTCTTCCGATGATGATGATGAAGAGAATCGCGTAATAAATGAAAATTTAGATTATGATGCTGATTTTTTAAAGCTTAAATCAGAAGATGTATTTCTTAAAACTTACAATATACATGATATAGAAACTAAGGATAGTTTTATAGATGTAATACCTGAGTTTCCTAAAACACTAAACATAGAAAGTGAATTAGCATTCATGGAATTAAGATCTTGGTTTTACAATACAACGGATTTATTAAATATATGGCACATACATAATAAGAAATCAAAATTAGATTATGCAAATTCTATGAAATATTTATCATTCAAATTAAAAGAGATAGTTTTATATTATTTTGATTATAAAGTTGATTATAATGATGTTAATGAGGGCATACAGAGAGGTGATAAAAATATAGGTGATAAAATTGATAGTAAATACATAAAAAAGAAGTTATTTTATTTTAAAAACTCTGGAGAAGATCATATTCAATCATTATTAGATAATTATCCTACTAGATTTTATAGAGATTTACCTGAACAACATAAAGAGTTTTATGAGGAAAAAAGCGAATGTTGTTTATTATGTAATAAAATAACATTTAATGAGATAGAATCTATAAAATATTCGATTGATAAGATGCAATTAACAGAAGAACAGTATAATATATTTAAAAATGAATATCTTTCAAAATTAAAGTATCTTGAACGTAGAAAAAAAAAGTTTAAGAAATTATTTTGCTTTTCTAATACAGCATTACAACTTGGTTCTGTTGTACTACCTACCCTTATAACTATTAAAGATAATATAAATGTTCATGATGTCCCTGAATTAAAAAAGACAATGGATATATCTGCAATAATATTATCAGTTTTGATGGGTATAATAACTAATTTAACAGTTTTCTTTAAAGTAAATCAAAGATATAGTTTGTATACACAATATGATAATAAATTAAAACAAGAAATGAGAAGATTTATTACATATTCAGAAAAATATAATGATAATGATGTGAAAGATACTCATCGTTTATTTCCTCAGTTTTCTGTAGCAATAGAAAATTACATTGAAGAACTCAGTAATCAAGAATATGATTATATCGTAGGAAATAAAGAAAAAGATATGAATGCTTTCGCTAAGAAAGATGAAATCTATAATAGAGGTAATGTTAATAGAGAAATAGTTATCAGCGAAAAACCTAGAAGAAAAAAAGATCCTAAAGATAAACCTAATAATTTACCTCCCTCAACACCTCATCCTCAAAAAGATAAAGGTCAAGATGGAAAATCTACAGATGAAGATGATAAAAATTCTGAAGAAGATAAAGTTTTTGAAGATGAAAAAAATGAAGAAAATGTAAATACTGATTCTGAAATAAAATAAAGATTAATATATGAATGGATTAATCTTTTTAATCATAATACTCGTAATATATAGAGTTATTATAGAGTATATTGAATTAGAAACTAAAACGAAATATTATTTTTATGGTATTACAGGATTTTATAGTATTTATTTATTCATGTATTATTTTTATCCCGAATACATTTACAAAATGTTTAAAGAAATATACGAAACAAACAAGAAACCATTATATGATATACAACCTTTAATGCCTATAAGAAAACAAATATCTCATAAAGAACTCTTACATTCTAAACAAGGAGGTAGATGTTATAATTGTATCAATTTTATATTAGGAGATGAAGTTGATAGTTGTTCAATAGATGTAGATGAAAATAATAAAATGAAATTATTGTGTCCTAAATGTTATAATAAAGTAAGATTTTATTAAATAAAAAATAATTTACGTCTTTCATTGACATTACTCCTACAGATTGGACATTTAGTATTCATATTTCCACTATCAAACTTATCACAATCTTCACAAATAGTATGACCACATGGATTATAATAATTTGATACAATATTGACAAAACAAATACCACACTTATTACCTATATTAACATTATTAACATGTAATAACTCATTTAAATATTTCATATAGTTAGCTTTTGCATTTGTATATTTAGTTTTGATTTCATTCAGCTTTTCACTTTCATTAGTATCTTCTAAAAGTATGTCGATTGATTCTTTCAGTAGCTTATAATGGTCACTAGGTATATCATTCAATTTAGTAACGAAATCTAAAAAGGCATTAATCTTATCAAGATTATTTTTTATCTTAATTCTATAATCTTCATAGTTCTTTTCGCACATCTTTAACTCATCTCTTAAAGAATTGCCTCTTTTAATGAACTCTTGAACATTTTTTAGAGTTTCCGATTCTGTATTATCTTGCACAACAAAGGCATCATTATCTAAATATTCTATAAGATCATTTTTTACATTTAATAAACTATCCATATTATTAACATGAAGACAAATAGGTAATTTACTGTCAAATATATGAGAATTATTATTAGTATTTTCTATAAAAGCATAGTTTCCACTATCACAAAAAGATCCTGTAAAATTATCCATTTATACTATTTACTTAAATATCTTTAATTATATTTTTCAAGAATATCTAAGATTTTAAACTTATTCTTAGGTTTAGAAGATTCTTTAAGAACTAAGAGTTTATCTCTTAAAGATTCATTTAAAAGATTATCTATTTCATTATTCATTTGCTCCAAACAAGACAAAACACGATATGTAACATTATCATCATTAGTATTTTGAAGTATATTAAATAATTCATCAAGATTATTTTCAATATAATTTTTTAAAACTCCAAGTTTTTCAAGTTTTACAAGTAAGAGATTTAAACCATATAACTTTTCGGTATAAAGATTCATATCACACAAATTATCGTATGTTTTGTTTGAAAAATTAGAACTAGCGTTAATGTTAATCTCCTTTTTAATGAGTTCAATAGAACTCATAAGAGTTTCCTTAGTAGATTCATCAATCAGTTCATTAATAATAATTGCGTAGCATTCAATATAATTTGAGTGTGTTATTGTTTTTTTAAGAATTGTATCAAAAAAATATGAATATAAGTGTTTTTTTATAGAACATTCTTTTATTATATCGCTAATTATAGTTTCTTTATTAATATTAGAGATCTTATTAAGATTGTTATTTAAGGATTGTATGGTATATGTATCGCTTTCTTTATTTTGTGAAATCTTGCGATTAGTTTTTAAACCTGTTCTGAAATAATTTTTATTTAGTTCAATGCTATCTAAAAAACTGGTTAATTTAGTTTTATCATTATTAACAGAGACATAATGTTTATAAAAGTCTGTAAACTCCGAATTATTATTTACATATTTTGACTTTAAATAGCTCATCTTATATTTATTTAATATTAATATTTATTTAAATAATATCAGACAATCCAGGTAAAGAAGAGAAATAAAAGAAACTAATGCCTGTAAAGATTAAATAACCTTTATTAAATGTATAATTATTGTCCATTTTTAGTATACTCGCCATATAATACAATCCTATCATCATTGTAGAAAATATAACAATATATTCATATATTTCAATTACATTTCTTTTTTCATACATAAAACTTATCATATATAATAAGATTAAAAATAACACTATTAGATGTAAAAACTTTGTTACGAATCTTCTAAAGTATAATTCAATTGAATATGTTAGTATAAACATAAAAACCAATAATGTATAAGAAATATTCTTTGATAATTTATAGATAAGAAATATAGGTAGTGAATATAATCCATTGATAAATAATATGCGAGATAAGGAAAAATCAACCATTTATACTATATTATAGAATATTAATCAAACGGGTTAGAATATTAATCAAAAATATTGAAATCTGAAATATCATCTTTCATTTGTTTTACAACATTTCTACTTCTTCTATAAATATTAGTACGAACTTTTGAGTTCTTTGATAGATAAATAATACATATAATAATAATGACTAGTAATGATATCCAAAATATATTCAGAGATTTATCTTCTGTTTCTGAAAGATCATCTAAACTCTGTAGATTTCCTTGAATCTGATCATATATATGCCAACATATTGTTATAATTAAAGCAATTAAAAACGCTAAAGGACCCAAAGTAGGTATAAGGATCATAAATATAATTATAGCAAAAAAATATACTAAATTATTTCTTATATATCCATAATCTACTTTTATAGATGTGTTCTTTGTTCCACAAGAATTATTTGTCAGAGTATCTGATACAGTTGAAAGGGAACTGGCTACAACATTATCTTCAACAGATTCTACATAATCAGAAATATATGTACTCATATTTCCAAAAAAACCACTATCAGCATTTGCTACATCTCTGCATTTATGAGTATTAGGTGCGTCCACCACAGGTATAGCAGATATTATAGATTTAATTTCTTCACCTAAACATCCTGCATAGGAAAGAGGATTTAATGCTTGCCAAATTCTATGACTCATTACGTTCATTTCATTTTCTTTAACTTGAGCTGCTCTGGCATCTATACTAGCATACTGATTTAAAGTTTGACCATATTGACATATTTTATCTCCAATAACTTTTGTTAATGTATTATTACCATAACCTAAAAGATTCATTGCGGGTGCGGTATCTAAATCAGTAGTTTGATCATTACTATTGAGTGGAGTTACAATACTATCAAAAATATTATGTTTTAATGATAATCCTGTATATGATGGAATAATTGGATAAAAAATATTTCTTATATAACTCATATTACTATTGTGAGGTTCAGATGATCCATTAGGATTATCAGCACCACCATTTTCACATACATAACCTAAACATTTTAATCTATTTTCACAAATATCTCTATCAATAATGTTATATTTTGCTAAATCTTTTTGTTGCGGAGTCATAGTAATATATCTTTCAAAATCTGAATCTTGAACGGTTGCTGGGGACCTATCTATATTTCCGAATATAGATGTATGAACATTTGAACAATCTTCTTTTCCGTTTGAATCAGGATCCGAATTAGGATTCCCGTAACAATTTTCCCACGTATCACACTGATCCTCTTTTTGTAAACAATAACAGTAATTTTGAGAAGCTAATCTAAAAATACTATTAATTTTTATATTCTCTCTTTCATTGACAAAACTTTTAGTAGATGAATCTGTGCTGGTACTACTGGGACTACCATCAGCAGTAGTTGCTTGAGCATCCTTTGTAACAGGACCTGCGCTATACGTTAAACAATTTATATCATCACCACATAAATCATTATTAATTGTAGGTGCTTTATAATCAAAATTAAATAAGTAACTTTCATAGTTTTCACTATCACGTCCCGAATTACTACTGCATAATAATTGATCATCATTTGGGGAACCACATTTATTTTTTAATTTCTTTAATTCTTTTATTAATTCATTTGAATATGAATCATCACTACAGATGTGAAAGTTTTCTCCTCCAGCATTTAAGCTAGAGCAAGTTTTTCTAGACATCCAAGTTTTTTCATCTGTTTCTACAATATTTCCCGTTATAGGGTTTATTTCTTGACAATAACAATAATTCATATCTGTTGGATTTAAAAAAGCATTTATATTGTCTTTTACTACATCAAATATTGTATATGATTCATTAATACAGTTTTTTAAATCAGCTGTTGGTAAATCTGTATTCACATTCTTACAGAATATCTTTTCACTATTATTACAGTTTGGATCAGCTGCTGTCTTTGTGTTTTTATTTTCTTGACATTCATCCTGAACTTTTGAACTAAGAGGATTACGACAATCATTTATAAAATCTTCTAAAACTTTGACAACTAGTCTAATATCTTCTTTAACATCATACTCATTCTCAAAATCATCGCTATATATATAATATGCAGTTTTAGGATTACTATCTTTTGTAGCAGCGTATATTGTTTTGAAATTACTTAATAATTTTTCAAGTATATCCGGAACTATTTGTGATTGAAAACACTTTATATCTCCATCTTTAGTAATATATTCAAAACAAGGGATACAGGCACACTGCTCAAAAATATCAGCAAAATATTTTGTATTTTGAGGTGAAACATCTTTTGAAATATCTTTAATACTAGGTGTAAAAAAACAACCATCTGTACAATCTGGACCACATTTTCTAAAACATTTTTCTTTATTTTTATTTTTTACTCTAAGATTACCATTTAAAGGATCTATAGTTTTTAAGTTAAGAAGAGTTTTAGGATTACATGGGAATCCCCCATTATTTGGATCACAAACATCTTTCAAATCTTGATTCACCCATTGACCAGCGCTATTATCACTTCCTAAGTATGTATTATTGTATTCATCTATTAATTCATTAATCTTGGATAATAACTTATTTTTACTAGTAGAATCTTGATTTTTAGTATAAACTTCTTGACCATATACAGTTTTCATTATCATAAAAATATAATTTAATCCGTGATATTCAATATTTTCATCGAGATTTATATTTCCATCACTATTGTAATTTACATTGTTTATCTTTTCTTTAAAAGGAAAAGGAGGTTTTAACATTGTTTTTACATCATTGTAACTTGTCATCTATATTATACATACAAAATATTTCTTAGAAGTATTATATACTTTTTATATTTTTTATGATTTTATGATATAGTTAATACAATCGTATCAATATTTTTTCCTCCAGATGTGTAATGTATGTTGCCTGGTGAAGATGTATCTGCTGAAGATGTATCTGCTGAAGATGTATATTGTAAATTACTTATATCAATACCATAATTAGATATAAAAGAATTAATAGTTGTTATTTCATCGGTAGTTATAATACTATCATTTGTAAAGATACTATCATTTGTTAAAAAAGAATTAATAGTTCTTATTTCTTCGGGAGTAAAAACACTACCATCTACAAGGGTAGAACTACCATTACACCCTATAGTATCTTTGTTGAACTGATTTCCCGTTTCACTGGTATATAATGTATAAATGTCTATACCTGTGAGTATTAGTTCTTTTAACCTAATAATTAAACTAGGAATATCTGAGATTGTAAAATCCTCGGGACATACCGAAAAATGTGTATTAAAGGATAATCCATTATCATATTTTACAAAATTATCTATCCCCGGTGTTGGTGGATGTGGTGGTGAGTCGCTTTCTGTTAAATCAGCAAAATCATAAGTGCTAAGATAACTGTTAATAAGCCCGTAATTAAAACTCCAAGAATCTGTTTTATCAATATCTAAATCTAAATTACAAATCTTATTTTCTAATGAATTTCCATTCGGACTGTTTTCATTCGTTATAGTTGTTGAAATCGTCGTGGTTCCCAATAACGTCTCAATGTCTACATTAATAGTTGCACCTGTATCACCAAAGAACATATCGTGTATATCATCTGTTCTTAACGCCAATAACTTTAATAGTATTTGTTCAAATGATTTGGGGGTAGGAGAACTTAAGTTACTACTTATTTGTGTAAGTATACTATTAATATCAAAAGTTATCTTATCACCATTTATACTTCCTATATCATAATGGACATCTGGAGGAGATGTAGGAGATGTAGAAGATGCTATAAATGAATCAATATCTTGTCCTTGTACACTTGATGTATATAATTTCAAATGATTATCCTCTTTATAGAGAAGGAACTTATATAAATAAATATCGGATGATTGAAAATTACTATCACCACAATTAAAAGTAATATCTCCAACAATAGGAATATTAATCTGAGCTGATGATTTAAAATGTAAATTATTCAATTCTACTATAAATGTCAATATATCTCTATTACCAGTTTCAGTAATATCATTTAGTCTTACAAGATTACTTATATCTTGGGCATCATAGCTTCCTTTCACATAAAATTTAATGGAATTAAAATCTGGATCAGTATTTGGATCAGTATTATAATCCTCGGGTAAAATATTATCAGTTGGAGTGTATTTCATAGTAAAAAAACTACTCACCTTATATTTGTTCCAACTATCGTCACTAGTAAAGTAATTTATGTTATTACCAGTTTCATCTAGTTCAGGTGTTTTAATCATTTTATTCAAATATGTTTGCAAAATTGTATTCAAACTTGAAGATTGTCCTGATCCTGGAACAGTCCCTGTAGATGGGTCATCACTAATTTGTAATGATAAATTAATTGAAGGTAAACAACAATCACTTTCTTTGCAAGGACCATTACACACACCATCGGGTTTATTTTCTCCAGGACATGGATTAGATGGATAGTAATTACTACACAAAGTATTATCATCTACACAACATTCATCTATTGTACAAGTTTCACTACCACATATTGGAGGTGTATGACTTTTAAGGACTTTCCCAGTTGTACAAATATCAGCGGAACAACTCGGTTGTGAAGGATTATTAACTTCATGGGGTACATGAAAATCATTGTGACCACTTTGTTCTGAAGGAGATTCTACACGACATGCTTGATAAATATTTCCTATATATGGATAAGAACTTAAATCTATTGAACTTAAAGCATCAGAGCATGATTCCCATATAAAATTAGTGAGACCACCGCTTGAACAAGGTTCATTGTCAGAAATAGAATCTGGAGGATCACCAACATTTTGATAAATAACATCAGAATCTCGACTCTTACAGAAATATGTTTCAGGTTTACAACAATTATCTATGTCACAATTATCTCCTGAACACAGATTGTATGTGTCTAAAATCGGTTTATCATCAGGACATTGAAATGTTTCTGCTTCAGCTTCAGCACCACAAGTGCTTCTAGGGGAGGTCAGTGGTAGTGCTTCATCTATACAACATAGACCCGTATCGTAATTGTGCCATATTTTATTACCATCGAGTTTCTTACCAGTTGTACACTCTATACTCCCTGACATATCTGAACAGGTTGGTTCAGGTTCACAACATATACCATTAATACAGCTTCCTGCATCAGTAGGACAATTTGTTCTTCCATTATTCTTTAATTTATAGCCAGTATTACACTGAAAACTGGAACAATTAGCTTTTTGTATACAACAATGATAATCATCATTACTACAATCGGGTGTTGTACATCTAGCATTAGTATCAGGATAATAACCCTCTGGACATTCTTCATCAGAAGGATAATGACTTGTACACATTGGATGTTCTTCACAGCATTCTGACTGAGTGCAGCCATCATTAGAGCAATTATCTGGATTAACTTTTAGTAATGTATTTTCCGGACACACAAAACTTTGTGGAACATTATCTGATCCTACACCATGAATATTGTTGCACGTAAAAGCTGGAGAACAACATTCATCATGACTACACCCCTCTTCAGAACAAGTATCACGATTTGAACTGAATCTAGAATCTTGAGGACATGAAAATTGTGTTACATCTTGTTCTACACCTTGTATATTTGTACAAGTATAATCTGGAAGACAACAATATTCTTTTAAAGTATCATTTGATAGATTTGAGTTTTCTATGATTTTTTCTGAATTAAGTCTAGTATTTCCTGTATTCGTAGAACAATTATCATCGTGATTATCTGTAGACCATCTATCACACATGTAATCAGACCATTCAGATATTGAAGGTAAAGTTTTCAGATCTATATCTTCATTGAAACAATGTGCAAATTGTTCAGGTGTATTCATTCTTTTTGACCATTTACAATCTCTATTATTAATTTTAAAATTAAAAAAGTTCTTAGGTTTATTATATGAATTATCACTTTTAAATATAGCACCACTATTTGTTATGGTAATATTTTCATCATCTGCATCTA
>MDTA01162201.1_pt1 | contig 41126 bp, 43 predicted proteins | sample 811151 | NCBI WGS metagenome assembly MDTA01 (sample SAMN05326648, study PRJNA326480) | marine metagenome | isolation source: seawater | place: Indian Ocean: South | collected 2010
AGCAGCAGACTCATAATCTGTTGGTTCGGGGTTCGAGTCCCTGTGGGCCCACTACATCTTCTAAAAAAGGTGATTTAACAGGCAAGAACCCATTTTAACTATTTTTGTTTTCTTAAATTATTTAGGGAGGACGGGCGGATAATTGGAGCAACTAGTATTTTTAATTATTTTCCCGCCCGTTATGTGTCTTAATATATATATAACTTCAAACTTTCGTTTTTGTTCCATTAATATCATAATTATTTATTTTTCTGTCATCTTTAAATGCACTTACAACCTCTTTTCTAACCAGCCACACATATCTTTGAATACTTTTTCTTTACCTATTTCATTAAAAATTTCATGGTAAAATTCTTGATATATTTTTAAGGTTTTATCCTTAGATGATATGCCTCGATAAAGTAAGTGACTCCCAATTGGATCTACTAGACGGTCAGATGAGCCATGCATTATTAAAATTGGAGTTGTTATATGGTTCATCCTTTTTTTTATAATTTTTGTCCCTCTTATTATTTCTGCTCCTGTACGAGCACGAGTCCCACCATGATAAACTAAAGAGTCACTATTATACAAATTAACGACATTTTTGTCTCTTGATATTGTATTACTATTAATCTTTGTTGTTTTTAAAAAAGGAAAAAGTAGCCCAACTAATAAAGACAGTTTTTGAACTATCGGTGATATTTCGTTGCTGATTTTTATAACAGCTCCACTTAGAATTACACCCGAAATTTTTGAATGGCTATCTAACAGGTATAAACAAGCAACTTCCCCTCCAAGGCTATGCCCTATAATAAAGATTTTTTTTTCTCGGTGTTTTTTTTCTACCTTGTTGATAAACTTTTTAAGATCAGAAACATAATCATATATCGATTTTATCATAGCGGTTGTTCCTCCAGATCTGCCATGTCCTCGCATGTCATATCCCTCTACGATATATTCCTTTGAAGAAAAAAATTCTCCCAAATGATTATATCTTCCTATGTGTTCAGCTAATCCATGAACAATTATTAATACAGCTTTCCCACTTTTGTCTGGAATCCAGCTTTTAGAATAAATTTTAATTTGTTTTTTGCCCCAAAATATAATTAAACATAGTTTCGTGAAAAAATAGTGTAGAAAAAATTATTATTCCAATGTAGCCAGGGGTAGAGATTCATAATACTTAATTATCTCCCAAAAATGCTTTAAGTCATGTTTTGATATTGAAAATTCTTGTTCAAAACCGCTACTAAATTTGTATTTAATCCTCGTACGTGGATTTAATATTTCTTTAAGTTTTTCATATTCACTGTTTGTTATGAGCAAGTCTTTTTTCTCATGAACGATTCCTCCATGCCGAATATTACTTTTTTGCGTTCTAGAAAATTTCCATTCCAATTTATCTTTATTACTACTATTGATCACTATTTTTTCGAAGAGAAGTCTATCTAAACCATTATACTCGAAAATAACCCGCATCCATTTTGCTTCACCATTATTTACAGCGTAAATAAAGAACCTGTTCTTATCTGCGAATGAAAAGATTGGTTCTCTTAAGGTCGATTTATGAGCGGTATGGGTTACTTGATTAATCCTATATTTCTTTTGATATAATGAGTTTGATTTATTAATTGGCAAATATCCATCTGGTATTTTTCCTGCACATCCTGATAAAAGTATTAAAACCAAAGGAATTGGATTAATTAAAATGGTTGGTTTCATTTTGCAAAAAATTATTCTTACTAACATTAAATAAACTTAAATGAATTTTTTAATTTTTAATAAATATTTTAATGTAATACATAGATTAGTTAAGCTTTGTTGATGAAAAACAACAAAGAAAAAGTAATTTTTATATGTACTGGAAATAGTTGTCGATCACAAATTGCAGAGGGTTTATTACGTGGACCAGCTGGCAAAAAGTTTGAAGTATTTAGTGCAGGAAGTCATCCCTCGAAAATACACCCTGCCTCTATTAAGGTAATGCCAGAAATAAATATTGATATTTCTAAACACTCATCTGATGGGATTAGTAAATACCGTGATAAAAATATAGATGTCGTTATCACTGTTTGTGATAATGCTAGAGAATCGTGCCCAACTTTCCCAGGTGAGCTAAAGAGAATACATTGGGCAATAGCTGACCCTTTTGATGGATGGAACTCAGAACCTAAATACCTGCAACCTTATCTAGAAACAACAGATCTTATTAAAAAATATATTAATTTATTCAACAATAAAAGTATTTAAGAAACCGTGTCAAAAAATAATGATAAACTGAAAATTATTGTTTCCAAATTACCTTCTTCGCCTTGGTGGGGAGAAGGCACTCCTCTTTATGAAGATAATCCCTGTATGGTTGGGGGAGCAATACCTAATCAATCGTTACTTATTTCGGAGAGAAATCAGATGATTGATTTACTTAAAACTTTTGGTGTACATATCCTTGAATCAACTTTCCCTAATGAATTGGATGGAAAATTCCTAAAGCATGATTTTATTTTTATACGGGATCAATTTATAACGGATCAAAACGGTAATGCGGTTATTTTAAACTTTAGAAATAATGAACGTAAGATCGAAAAGAAATATATAATACCAATCTTAGAGTCATTAGAGTTATCCATCAAATATTTAAAAAATAAGTCTGGTTTATATGCTGAGGGCGGCGAGTTCTACTTTTGCAAAAAAGATAATATATTATTTAGTGGAACATCAAGAAATAGCTTATCGGGCATTAATGAAGTCGCAACTCATCTAAATGTTGATGAGGTCATAATTATAGAAAGTGACGTTTTCCACTTGGATGCGTATTTTTGCCCGATATTAGATAAAGATGGAAAAATTTGTGCTATTATAGCTTGTCTTAAATTATTAACAAAAAAATCAAAAATTATATTATATAATTATGCTAATATAAAAAACATACCAATCTTAGAGGTGCCAGTTGAAGATAGCATAGGAACAAAGAAAGAGCCCGGCTCTCTTGCAATAAATGCTTTGTCTTTACCTGGAATATTAATTAATACAAATGCTTTTAAAGAAAAAACAATACACAGAAAACTTAATGAGCTTGGAATAAAACATGTTGTAACACCATTAACTCAATACGCACTTAGCGGCGGAGCTATTCACTGTTGCACGAATGAAATATGAAAACATAAGAGGCGCATTTTAAAAAAAAGCTCTCAAAATAAGTTTTTTTCCTTTAAATACCGAAACCCAATCTGAAATTAATGCTTCCAAACCCATTATTCCCAGGCATCACGTCTTTGGCAAATGTATATCTGTAATAGGTAATTAAATCAAAGGTTAGCAACTTTAGTTTTAATCCTGCCTGAAAATGAAAACCGGAGGTGTTAGATAAATTATCTTTCAAGTAATTTTTAAGAGCATCCTCATCCATCTTACCGTTCTCTATATCTCCCCCAGTAACAACGGAGGTTAAAAGGTCTTGATTAATCATTGGTGTTGCGACGTGATTGTTAAAACCCAAACCGGTGTATAGATCCGCACTTGCTAAGAATGGGATACCTAGATCAAAAACTGATTTTTGAACAGTAACATAGAGATTCCCCGTGGCATAAGCAAATTTTGCATTTTCAATTTTACTGGCAGCATTCTGAAAAGAAAATTTGTAATCTTTAAGAGCGAAATTATACTCAACGTCAAGGTCTACTACTGGAATTATGTCTAGATAAATATATCCACCAAATCCAAGAGCATTTTCAAAACCATGATGAGTAAATGAGCCTGCTTCTATTGGGTTTCCTAAAGGATTATCAACTAGGATCTTACTTTCAGATTGTCCAACTTTTACCATACACTGGTTAATGCTTAAACCTAAACCTGCAATGGCGAAAATGAAGGTCGGTAAAATGCACATGACTAAAACAACAAATCTCTTTCTCATTATATCTCCTAATTATGGCTACTATATATTTATTGAGTTTACGGAAGATGCAAGATGAAACAAATCAATCATTGAAAACGCTACTCACTCTTGAATAGATTGAACCTTAATTTCACCTTGTGAAGCTACCCGTAATATTAATATTATGTTGCATTGGAACATTTTCTTTCCCAAAAAATGGAGAATGGCCTACGAAAGCCAGTACGTCTTTTTCGTCAAATTTTGGTGAGTATCGGGATGGTCATTTTCACATGGGTCTTGATATTAAAACAAGAGGTACCACGGGGCACGAAGTTTTCGCTTCGCACAGTGGCTACATAAGCCGAATGGTTTCAAATTATACTGGATATGGAAAAGCTATCTACATTAAAACAAAAACTGGTAACGAAGTAGTTTATGCACACCTAGAAAAGTTCACCCCAGTGCTTGAGAAGGTTTGGCGTTTACAACAAGCAAAACGAAGAAGCTATAAGGTAAATGCCAACTTTTCTAGCAGAGAGTTTCCTGTTGAAAAAGGTGATCTAATTGGCTACTCTGGAAATACAGGTTCATCATATGCCCCTCATATTCACTATGAATATCGGTCATCAAATAGTGAACCACTGAACCCACTTGAATTTGCTTTTAACTTGTCAGATAAGGTGACTCCAATTCCAAAATCAATTGCCATAATACCTTTGTCAAGAGAATCTTTAATAAATGCAAGCCCTCTACCCCAGACTTTCCCACTATTTAGAGATAGATCAGGGGAATATTTTTTACCAGATACAATTAGCGCTTTTGGGGAATTTGGTTTTGCTATCGAAGCTGTAGATAAACGCCAAGGATCAAACAATATATACCAGTTTAAGCATGCAGAATTAATTTTTGATGGCAAAAAAAGATTTGAGTTGTTATATGATAAAATTCCATTCAATCAAGGAAAGCATGCTAATACCATAATTGAATATAATTTAAAACGCAAAAACCTAGGTGAATATCAAAAATTATATCGATCAGAAGAGCATCCGAAAATTGATATCCATAAAATGGTAGATAAAGGGATTATAGTAGCACAACCAGGCTTCCACTCAGTAGAAATAAACATATCTGATGCAGCTAACAATAAAGCCGTTATTCGAGTTGTTATTGCAGGAACATTTCCAATGTCTGTATCAGTTGAAGAAATACTAAGAAATGATATGGTTTTTACCTTATCTATAAGTCCTAAGCAAGGTGGTCTTCCCATTAGAGACGCAGTTATCTATGGGTTCACACCATATGGATATCCAAACAAGAAAATAGATTATGTTCACTCTGAAAGAGTGAAGAAAAACTTGCATATTACACTATCTGTTGATGATGCAGAGAACCAAATACTCCAAATACTTGCTATAAATCAGCTTGGGGGGATGGCGGAACCATATCATTGGGCACCATTTGAACCCCAATATTCTGTTATTGATATCTTGCCTGATTTAGATGTGTCTGAAACTAACCGTGGAATTTTTTTCCAATTACAATTAGATAAATATGTTAATGCCAATGCTTCAATTAAACTGGCAAACAATAATACTTTTAAATCCTTTGGCCTTAACCAAATTCAACCAAACGTATTTTTATCAGAAATGTTACCACATCAAGAATTGGTTGATGTCAAATATATTGATGCCGAATTATCATTTAACGGTCTATCAAGGGAAACTCGGTTTCATTTCCGTTCGGCTGTTGCAGAACCTGGTAATGAGACTATTATAATCTCGCAAGACAAAAATTGTTCAGTCCAAGTTTTCCCTTCTACGCTCTACCAGACAAATGTTATCTGGATTGAAAAAGTTAAGGATCATGCTGAAATCGATAGAGGATTTCATCTATCATCTGTTTATCAACTGCAACCTTTTAATATATCATTAAGGAACGAATTTAACGTTGCAATACGTTATGATTTTGACTTGGTAGAACACTCAAATCTCGGGTTATATTACTTCAATAATAAAAAAGAAGAATGGACGTATCTAGAAACTGAAAATAATCGCAAGAAACAAATTCTTACCGCATCAATGACGGAATTTGACGCAGTAACAATAATTCAAGATTTAGAACCCCCTAAAATTTTAAGCATGCACCCAGGGAATGGTGGTGGATATAAAGCAAATGATGTAAATGAAATTAGGATTCTCGTAAATGACAGGATTTCTGGCATCGAGCCAAACGAAGAGTCTTTTTCTCTTTCAATTAATAATCAACCAGTTTTTTTTGCATATCAACCAATAAAGGAAGAGGTCTCATACAAATTGGAGAAAACATTAACACAAGGACCTCATCAAATTGATTTCACAGTATTTGATCGACTAGGAAATAAAACATCTAGAACTGTCTTTTTTTCGATATATTAATGTTTTTCCCATACAAAGATGATAACCCTCGGGTTCTTTTCCCATATATCACATACGCAATATTGTCATTAAACATTATAATTTTCATAAGTCAAATTTTCATATCTTTTTCTGACCCACGGCTAGCAAATGAAATAATATTTAAGTACGGTTTCATTCCTTCAAAATTCGATGTGCATACAATTTTTACATCTATGTTTTTGCATGGTGGAATTGCCCATATTATCGGAAACATGTGGTTTTTATTTCTTTTTGGAGATAATGTTGAAAGTGTCCTTGGGCATTTTAAATATTTTGTTTTCTATTTATTGTGTGGAATCGGTGCAGCCCTAGGACAGTTTTTTTTCTCACCTTCATCTCCTATTCCAATGGTTGGAGCAAGTGGCGCAATTGCCGGTATATTAGGAGCATATATGATACAATTTCCTAAAGCAAGGGTGCATGTATTTATCATTTTTGTTTTCATTACAACAATTGCAGTCCCGGCTCAATTTGTTCTTGGATTATGGTTTTTAATGCAGCTAAGCAGTGGTCTAAATACATTAGGTATGGACACAACTGGAGGTGTTGCTTGGTTTGCTCATGTAGGTGGCTTTATTTGTGGTATCGTCTTCCTTAAAAAATTCCAAAATTTCCGTTTGGAAATAAAATAGTGAAATAAGTTTAATTTTTTACTTTTATCTATTTTGCATATTCAGAAAATTATATATCGAACGACTCAATGCTATCAATTTTAAATAGAAGTTTACAACTATCATGAGACCATTTTTAGTAGGAATTGCTGGAGGATCTGGTTCTGGCAAAACAACACTAGCGAATGAGATATCCTCAAATTATGATCAAAAAAAGGTAGCAATTATTGAACAAGATTCATACTACGTAAACATACCCGTAATCAATTTGAAACAAAAAAAAAAGTTTAACTTTGATCATCCTTCCGCCATCGATATAACTCTTTTTGAAAAAGATTTAAAATCACTTCTTGAAGGAAAAACTATAAATGTTCCACTTTATGATTTCAAAACTCATAGCCGACTTAAAGAATATCGTCAATTGAAACCTCATCATATTATTGTTGTTGAAGGAATTTTAGTTTTACATTACCCACAGATAAGAGAGCTCTTTTCACTAAAAATATTTGTGGATACTCCTGAAGACTTACGATTTAACCGAAGACAGAAAAGAGATATAAATGAACGAGGACGAAATGAAGAAAATATTATTGAACAATATGTAAATTCAGTACGTCCTATTCATGACAAATTTGTTGAGCCATCAAAATACTTTGCTGATGAAATTATTCTTGGGGAGAATCGACCAGATGAAATAATCGGATCGATAATTAAAAAAATAAAATCTAAGATAAAAGAATGAGATATGAGCTCTAAACCGGTAAATGCTGGTTGGATTGAAGTAATCTGCGGTAGTATGTTTAGTGGAAAAACAGAAGAACTCTTGCGGAGGATTCGTCGCGCCCAAATTGCTAAGATGCATACAATTGTTTTTAAATCAAGGGTTGACTCGCGTTTCGATAAAAATCGTATAGTTAGCCACAATAAATTAACAATGAAATGTACTATTATAACAAAAGCCTCTGATATTTTTTCTTTATCAAAGAAAGCTGATGTTATTGCTATTGACGAGGCGCAATTTTTTGATGATTCTCTTATTGATGTCTCTAAAAAGTTAGCAGATATTGGCAAAAGAATAATAATTGCAGGATTAGATAAGGACTATTTAGGTAAACCTTTCGGCCCAATGCCGAAGATAATGTGCGAAGCTGATTATTTAGATAAACTGTTAGCAATTTGTATTATATGCGGGGACCCTGCCTCTTATAGTCATAGAAAACATTCAGAAAATGGGCAAGTGGTAATTGGAGCAAAAGATAAATATGAAGCTAGATGCCGTAGTTGCTTTAACAAAGATTAATGGTAATTGATGGAAAGATTTATTGGAATAGGGGGAATATTTTTTTTGCTTGGAATTGCATATTTAATCTCCAATAATAAGAAAAGAATAAAGCTTAGAGTAATAATATGGGGTATTAGTTTACAAATTTTTCTTGGTCTTCTCTTATTAAAAATCCCGTTTGTAAAGTCAAAATTTTCAATAATCGATAAAATTTTTCAAAAATTAATTAGTTTTTCTGATGCGGGTGGTGATTTTTTATTTAAATCATTTGTGCCAGGAATCGGTTATCACAACGCAATGGTGAATTTTGCCTTCAGAGCATTACCCGTAGTAATATTTTTTTCTAGCATTATTTCAGTGTTCTACTATTTTGGAATAATTCAATTTATAATTAAGTGGATTGCCCGCATTATGGAAAAAACTATGAAAACAAGCGGTGCAGAAACCTTAACAATTTCTGCAAACATTTTTGTTGGTCAAACGGAAGCACCAATATTGGTAAGACCATTTATAAAAAACATGACAAATTCAGAATTATTTGCGATTATGACTGGTGGTTTTGCAACGGTGGCTGGATCGGTGATGGCCTTATATGTTCTCTGGTTAAGTGCTATCCCAGGTATCGCAGGACACATGCTTACTGCTAGTATCATGTCAGCACCAGCTGCGCTTGTGATAGCAAAAATTATTTATCCCGAAATAGAGAACCCCCATACTGTAGGCAATTTGGATTCCAAACTTAAAACAAATGATGCCAACGCTATTGACGCATTGGGAAGAGGTGCTACCGAAGGTCTCAAACTAGCTGCCAATATTGGAGCAATGCTAATTGCTTTCGTATCGATAATTACGATGACAAACTATATATTGGAATCACTTTTCAATACACCTCTACAAAGCATTATTGGTGTTATTTTTAAACCTCTTGCTTGGACAATGGGTATTCCTTGGGGAGAAGCAAAAATAATTGGAATACTTATGGGCGAAAAAATTATTTTAACAGAATTAATAGCATATTCTCATTTAAGTGATCTAATTAAAGATAATGTTATATCAGATAGAACTGCGATAATTGGCAGTTATGCTCTATGTGGATTTGCTAATTTAGGATCAATTGGAATTCAGCTTGGCGGAATTGGAAGCATGGCTCCTAAAAGAAGAACAGATCTTTCAAAATTAGCTTTCAAGGCCATGATCGGTGGTGCCCTTGCTTCGTGGTTAACAGCAACAGTTGCTGGTATTCTAATTTAAATATTTGTTTAACCGAGAATGAAATTATTAATAATAGGTCCTCCCGGAGTTGGAAAAGGCACTCAGGCAAAGCGTATAAGAGAATACCTTAACATTGCACACTTGAGTACTGGAAGTATTTTGAGAGCAGAGATCAGAGCATTTTCAGCTGTAGGGAAAGAAGCTAAAAAGTTCATTGATAAGGGAAAATTTGTTCCAGATAAATATCTTACAAAAATCGTAAGGGATGAAATAAGTTCTGCAAAATGTAAAAATGGTTATTTATTAGATGGATACCCAAGGACTATCACTCAAGCAAACAAGTTTGAAATAATCTTGAATGATGTCAATCATAAACTTGATGCAGTTATTGGATTGAGAGTACATGAAGATGAATTAATTCGAAGATTAATTAATCGCGGAAGGGATCATAATCGCAGTGATGATCTGCCTGAAATAATTCGAAAAAGACAAAATATTTATTGGGAGCGTACAGCTCCTTTATTAGACTATTACAGCTCAAAAGGTCTTTTAAAGAGTATAGATGGGCTGGGGGATATTGATGAAATAACAAAAAGAATAATTAATGAATTAAAATGATATGATTAAAATAGGAATTACTGGGGGAATTGGTTCTGGAAAAAGTATAGTAAGTGGTTTTTTTTTAGAATGGGGTGCATATGTTTTTGATGCAGATAAAGAGGCAAAAATAATTTTAAAAGAAAATGAAACTGCACAAAGTGAAATCATTGCAGAGTTTGGAACAGATATTTTAGGCTCAAATAATAGAATAGAAAAAAAAAAATTATCTAAAATTGTTTTTCAAGATGAGAATCACTTACTGCGCCTTAATACCATAGTGCACCCTTATATATTTGATGAAGTTGATAAAAGATTAGAAATCATTTCAGCTAAAAGTAAACATGATTTATTTGTTCTAGATGCAGCCTTAATATATGAATCTGGTGCGGAAACACATATGGACTATATGATTGTTGTTACCTCTAGAATAGGATTAAGAACTGAACGCGTGATGGAAAGAGGGGGATTAACAAGAAAAGAGTTTTTAAAACGAGTAAGTCTTCAATGGCCTGATGAGGAAAAGGTTAAACTCGCAGATTTTATAATTGAGAACAATGGAAGCAAAAATTCTCTAAAAAAAGATGCGGAAGCTATTTTTAAAAAGTTAATATAACTTATCTTTTACTCCTTAATGATATAGGCTTATCTAAAATTTCTTTTAGAACAATGGATTGTTTAAGTGGGCTCATTACATGGAATATTTTATTTAGCCTATTATATGAATTCTTTGGATTTTTGGTTTTTTTTGTTTGGTCTTCTAAACGTCTATTTTGAATCCTTCTATCATTTTTAATATTGCTGATATAATCTAAACTATTTTTTTTGTTTTTATTCGAGGTGAAGTTTTCAATATCAGGATATTCTTTACCCTCCTGATTTTCAAAAGAAACTTCAAGCTCTTCTTCTTGATTTTTTTCATCAAAATTTATTTCGTTGGTATCGTCGCGGATTGTTTCTTTTATCAAACCTTGCGATTCAAGAAAAGTTTCTAAAAAATCAACTGGTTTTCCACTTGCTTTCTCTTCTTGGAAATCCCAGTCTGGATCTTCTTCAATTTCTTTATTGATGTTTTTTTGTTGTTTCCTTTTGATGAGCATGGATAAACCATAGAAGAGTAATAAAAATAGCCATTCCCACTTCATATATTATACCATATTGAAAAAGGAATTAATCCATGACTTGAAACAACGTTGTGGTTTATGCAAATTACGCTCCATATGAAATATTAGGCTTGATCTTCAGCATTCATATCTTTTTCGGGACCATCAGTTTCTGCGATTGCCCCTCTCATATCTGTATCTGATTTTATATTTTGCATATTATAATAATCAAAAATGCCCAAATTCCCCTCACGAAATGCAAATGCCATGGCCAAAGGAACATCAGCTTCTGCTTCTACAACCTTAGCTTGCATCTCTTGAACCTTAGCTTTCATCTCTTGTTCTTCAGCAACTGCCATTGCTCTTCTAGTTTCTGCTTTTGCTTGCGCTACTTGCAGATCTGCTTCGGCTTGGTCCGTTTGTAACGCAGCCCCTATATTTTTTCCTACATCGAGATCAGCAATATCTATGGATAATATTTCAAATGCAGTCCCAGCATCTAATCCTTTACCGAGTACAGCTCTGGATATATTATCCGGGTTTTCAAGTACAGCAGAATATGTATTAGCAGAGCCAATTGCACTTACAATCCCTTCACCAACACGAGCAATAATGGTGTCATCTGTTGCCCCACCAACTAGACCTGCTAAATTTGTTCGAACTGTAACACGCGCTCTTGCTTTTAATTCGATACCATCTTTTGCGACTGCGGCAAGGTAACCATCTACAGGTGCATTTATTACTTTTGGATAAACACTTGTTTGCACTGCTTCTTTGACATCACGACCTGCTAGATCAATAGCTGTTGCTGTTTCAAACGGTAATGGTATGTTTGCTTTATCAGCTGCAATGAGAGCCTTAACAATGTTTTCAACTTGACCACCAGCTAGATAATGCGTCTCTAACATGTCAGTGGTAATTTGATTTAGTCCTGCTTTATGTAAATTGATTACACCATATGTTACCAATCTCGGAGATATTTTTCTCAATCTCATTCTAATTAGATCAACAATACCAATCCTACCAATTCCAAGTGATACTATTCCTTGTATCCATAGGCCCACCGGAACAAAATAGAGCAATAATAAAATTATTATTATAATAACTAATAACATAATCATACTTACAATAGGCATAATAAATGCTCCTTAATATCTATTTATTATCAAATTTTCTAACGACAATACGATTCCCGTCCACAGATAAAACTTTTACTTCAGTACCCTTGGGAATGAAATCTCCCTCACTTACAACAAATACTCTTTGATTATCTATTTTGACCCATCCTGATGGGTGTAGATCTGAATCTGCTTCTCCAATTTCATTTTCAAGCTTTTCCCATCCAAACGTGGTTGTATATCCGTCCTCTTTCCTCTGAACATCAGGTGAGGTTAGTTTTTTCCAAAATTGAGTTTTTATCATCATACGAATGAGAAAATATAACCCAATTATTCCACCAATAATACCTATGAGCAAACCATCTGTTGCTTGGGATAGTATTTCTTCACCAACTGGCACGTCAGGCAATAAAAACATATAAAGACCATAAATAACTAAACATATTCCACTAATACCTGCTATTCCAAAGCCTGGAATTACAAGCGCTTCCAAAAAAAGAAATCCAATACCGGCAAAGATGAATAAAAAATCGGACAAAGTGGCTAATTTTGCAATATAAGAAGCACTAAGAGATAGAGCCAAGCAAGTTAGACCAACAAATCCTGGAATTCCCCAGCCTGGACTTTGTAGCTCAAATAATATACCCAAAAACCCAAATGTTGTTAATAAAGATGCAACAACAGGATTGGTTAAAAATCTTACAATATCTTCTGACCAATTTTCCTCCGCCTGAATAATATCTACATTAGCTAAACCAAGAAACTCTAATAGCAAATCCAAATCCTCAGCTACTCCATCTGCAATATTATATTTTAGGGCTTGTTTTGTTGTCATTGAAATAAGCTTTCCCTCTTTTCTCCCTTCTAAATCATCGACTAAGACAGAGTCCCCATTAATTATTATATGAGTGAATTGAAGATCTTCATCGACCATCCCTCTTGCTATTTCAGTACTTCGATTCCTTTTTTCAGCTGTTGATGCCATCTCTTCTCGCATGTAACTAATCACTTTCTCACTACCTTTTTTCCCTGACATATCTACTGCTGTTGCTGCTCCTATCGAAGCACCTCCAGTCATATATATTTTTTCACAGGATAGAGAAATTAATGCACCAGCAGATATAGCCCTTCTATTTATGAATGCAATGGTTAAAAGATCTGAATCTAAAATAGCGTCTTTTATTTGGGTCGCAGCATCTACCCTACCACCAAATGTGTCAATGTCAAAAATTACAGCTAATGCCCCGCTTTCTTGTGCTTCTTTGAGTTCTCTGGATATGTAAGGTGGTAAACCTAAATCAATTGTGCCCTGTATTGGTATACGATAGACAACGTCAGAATAAACAACTGAACAACAAACAAATATAAAATATATGAGGTTTTTCATATAGGGTGAATTTCACACTATTATATTTAATGATAAAACAAATTCGTTAATCTTGAAATAAATTTCATTGATGTAATTTCGTATAATGCAATGATAAGATCTGATTCCCTTACATATTTGTTTTTAACTTTTTTGAAGAAATATCTTCACAGTCAACCTTTTTCCCAAAAAGTTAAATTATCTCAGATAATTGCTAGTTTTCTTTATTATCATTACCCAATAAGAAAAAAGCTAGCGCGAGATAATATAAAGCAGGCATTCCCTAAAAAATCAAATTACTGGATCGATTCAGTATTATCAAGAAGTTTTCAATTTTTCGTTCATAATTTTATCAGTTTTATTTCTTTTCCAAAAAGTTGGGAAAATACCGATTTTCACATAATAGGAAAAAACGTATTAGATAATGCCCTCAGGAAAAATAAAGGTGTTATTTTCCTATCTGCACATTTTGGACCTTGGGAAATGATGGGGGTTTGGTTAGCTAAAAATAATTATCCTATTACTGGTATTGCGCAAAGACAAAAAAATCGCGGTGCTAATGATTTTTTTCAACAGCAGAGAGAACTCAGTGGGGCAAAACATATCTTTAAGAAGGAATCGTTTGATAAGATGTACAATATCCTAAATAAAAAAGAAATACTTGTTCTTATTAGTGATCAAGATGCTAGGAGTAGAGGTGTTTTTGTAGATTTTCTAGGACACCAAGCATCCACCCCTAGAGGGGCTGCTATCTTTTACAAAAGAACTGGTGCTCCATTAATAGTTGGGACATGTATCCAGACTGATTTGAATAAATATCAGATAGAATTTGTATCTGTTAAACCAAATAAAATTGATGAACGCGAAATTACTCAAACATATACAAATATTTTTTCTGCTTACATAAGAAAACACCCTGAGCAGTATTTCTGGTTCCATCGACGATGGAAAACTAAGTTAAAAAATGACAAAAAGAATTAATTCAAATCATCCGAAGGTTATTGATATAGCATGTAAGGAATTGTCTAGTGGCAATGTAATTGTATATCCTACAGATACCATATATGGTTTTGGGTGTGATGCCACCAATGAATCTGCTATTAAAAAAATAAATAACATAAAAGCTCGTGTTTCGCCATTGAGTGTATTGGCGCCAGATAAAGGCGTAGCAAAGAAGTGGATTGACCTTGATTTAAAAGAAAGAAACATAATAACCAAAAAACTTGGTGGTAGGGTCACAATTATTGCACCAGCAATTAGGTCAAAGTTTCACCCTTCAGTATTAGGACCGAAGGATACAATAGGTATACGCATTCCTGATCACATACTTTGCAATAAACTTTCAAAACAATTTGGAAAACCCATTACAACCACGAGCGTGAATATCTCTGGTGACCCTCCAATGGTGAACCCTGATCAAATTTATGAATACTTTAAAAGTAAAATAGGCTTACTTATTGATGAAAAAATCATTAACGGATATGGATCGGAAGTTTACATTTATGAAAAAGGTAAATTTAGGAAAATACGTTAATGAGGAATCTGGTTCTCCTTATATATTCATGCTTTGTATTTAGCCAAAACATTCCATTTGATGTTGGCGAAACCCTCACATATGATGCATTTATTTCAGGTATTCCCGCAGGTAGAGGTGAATTGAAAGTATGTGGTTTAGATACAATATCTAACTTACCAGTATATCATGTACAGTTTAGAGCCTGGACAACTGGTTTTACGAAAACATTATATCCTTTAGATGATAAGATAAATATTTGGTTAGATAAGGAATCATTGAACACAATTAAAGTGGTAAAGAAAATTAAACAGGGTAGCTATGAAAAAAATTCTATTTCTCATTTAAATCACTCAGAGGGATGGGCTGTAGTTGATGGCGATTCTATACCAATACCCACCGGAACTCAATCTCCTTACGCACTATTTTATTTATTTAGAAGTAAAAATTTTTTAAGACTTGAAAAAAATATTTTCACTACAATTGATGAGAAAAAAATAGCAAATCTAACTTTCAATCTTGTTCCAAAAAAAAGGACTAATGTGCCATTCGGTTCATTCATATCGAATAAATTGGAACCCTCACATACCCAAGGGAAAAAGTTTAAAAACAAAGGGGAGATGTCAATCTGGTTCTCAGACAACTCAGTGCAAATACCCATAAAAATTTTGTTAAAATTAAAATATGGATCTCTAGAACTCAGATTAAAAGATTATACTAATTGATCAATCTAGATATATCATTGAAAATAACGGTAAACATAAGAACTAACAAAAATGTCATGCCAACTTGTTGAATGACCATCCTAGATTTTAATTTAAGAGGTTTTCTGATTATTGCTTCAACGAGAATTATGAATATATGACCACCATCTAAACCAGGGATAGGTAAAATATTTAAGAATGCTAGATTTACACTAATTAAAGCCATGAAAGAAAGTAGTGGAATCCATCCTTGGTTTGCTGTCTCACCAGCAATTTGAGCAATCATAATAGGGCCTCCTAAATCTGAAACGGATGCTATTCCACTAAATAACATTTGAAGACTCATCGTAATCATACCTAAGCTATTCAGAGTAGCTGATATTCCTGAATTAATTGCATCTAAAATTGAAATTTTTGAATAAAGAAATTCTGGTGTGATACCTATGACTCCTAAAGTATCTATACCATTTGATGAATTAGGTACAGTGATCGAACTGGTCGTTATTTCTAAATCGTAATTCAAATTACCTCTTTCCATGCTTAAGGAAATAGAAGTATTTGGCTTACTATGAATCACCTCTGTTAAGTCATCCCAAGTATCTACATTCAAACCATTAATGGAAACAATTCTGTCTCCTGATAATATCCCCGCCTGCTCAGCCGGCATTTCAGGCCTAACTTCAGATATTACAGGTTCATTTATTAATTTGGCTTCCCCCTGTGAATACGATATTACAGAAAACAAAAAAAATGCCGTAACCATATTCATTATAACTCCAGCAGAAAGGACCCACAGTTTAGAAATAGTGGATTTAGACATGAATTCATCAGGCTTATCAGTCACTGTTGTATCCATACTTTCGTCAATCATTCCAGCCATTTTCACATATCCACCTAGAGGGATAAGCGCCAGAACATATTCGGTATCAGAATTCTTAAATATAGAATTTTTTAGTCTGTACCTAAAGATAGGCACCCATTTAATTCTCCCATCGATCAATCTAAAAAAATGAATACAGAAATATCTCCCCTCTTCATTTGTAACTAAAGAAACAAATCTAGGAGGAAACCCTATTGAAAATTTTTCTACCCTTATCCCTACTGATCGAGCTGCTAAGAAATGACCAAGCTCATGAACAAAAATGAGTACTCCAAGAACGAATAATGTTGACCAAAGAAAAATCATAAGAAAATTTTATAAAATTAAATTACGATATAAAAGTAACATTTTTCCAAACCATTAAAAATTAAAGACAACTTTACGAACCCAAATATCTAATTCTCTTAAATCATCCAAATTGGGGTGCTCTATCCAACCGTGAGTTTCCATTACTGTTTTATTTATTTTATGAATATCTAAAAAACCTATTTGATTTTTTAGAAACCGCAGAACTGCATAGTCATTAGCTAAGTTAAGTGCTGCCGGCATTGTCCCTAATTTCTCAAGGGATTTGAAGGCTAAAGAAATGCAGGGGAATTTCTCTAAATCAGGCTCTAGAAATGTTAGCTTACCACAAGAAAAAAAATCTAACCTCTCCCACGGAGCTTTTAAATGTCTTGGGTACGTAAGAGCATATTGTATAGGGACTTTCATATCTGGAACACCTAATTGAGCTTTAATTGCACCATCCTTAAATTCAATCATCGAGTGTATGATTGACTGCGGATGTACAACAACCTTAATGTTTGATGGTGAAAATCCAAATAACCAAAATGCCTCAATTACCTCAAACCCTTTATTCATCATAGTAGCACTGTCTATTGTGATTTTTTCCCCCATTTCCCAATTAGGATGATTTAAAGCTTCTTTTTTTGTAATGTCTTTAAAAGACTTAATAGACCTTTCTCTGAATGGACCCCCACTAGCTGTAATTACAAGATTCTCTATGTCTTCTATATCTTCACCAAGCATACATTGCCATATTGCAGAGTGCTCACTATCGACCGGGAATAACTTTGCACCAGTCTTTTTCATTTCTATGTTTATAATTTCCCCAGCCATTACTAGACTTTCTTTATTTGATAATGCAACATTTACCCCTGCCTTAATTGCATTTAATGTAGGTTCCATCCCGCTTGCTCCAACCAATCCATTTAACATAAGGTCAATATCGTCTCTTGACGCTAAATTTAAAAGTCCTTCTCTACCTTTTAGGATTTCAACAGAATCAGAAAGAAAAAAACTTTTAACTTTTTCGTAAGCAATATGATCAACTATTGCCACTGATTTTGGTTTAAATTTTTTCATTTGTTCAATTAATAAATCAGCATTTTTGAATGCTGATAAATATTTTATTTTGATTTTATCATTGAGATTCTCAACAACTTTTAAAGTGGTTACACCAATTGAACCAGTTGATCCTAAAATTGAAATATGTTTCATTTTCTAAAATTCTTTTTGTAAGAAAAATGAAAGAAGTGATCTCTCATGATGGACTTTTAGCCCAGCCCCCCAAAACACACCGTAAAAAGGACCTAACAAATCAATGAAAAGATAATTGTTTTGCCCCTCAACTTTATTTTTCTGCTGCAAATCATCATAAATCACTGAAAAAAAACTTGTTCCTAAACCAATGCGAATATAAGAAATCTTTTTAGAGATCCATCTCGAGGATTCATAAGTGATCGATTTTAACTTAAATTTTTCATGAACATTTAAATCCACTCTCTGAATATTAAACACAAATTCTTTTATGCCTGGACCTCCGAATAAATACTGCAGACCTGATCCGATTACTTGTATTTGATTTTTTTCTGTTGAAAACCCATAAACTTTTCCTGAGAGTATCAGATTATTGCTGATTTTAACTGCAACGTCGGTATCTGGTAAAATCCATGCTTGTCCCTGAAAGAATTTTCCCGGTGTTGAAAAACCCAACGACATTAAAATACGCATTTTATCATAGGGACGAAAAGGGACAGTTTTACTTACCCACAAAGATGAATAATTAAAGACATTTTGGGATTGGGATTTTGAACTTGGATCAAATTCAAAATCACCACCTTGAGCTAAAACAAAATAGTTCGATAATATTAAAATGACCAGATACTTTAACAATATTCAAATAATTCCTCGATGCGATGATTTAATAAAATGCAAAATTTGATCTCGAAAATTTGACTGCTCTAATTCTAACTCTATTTTGTCAATTGCGCGATTTCTATTTAATCCAGAACGAAAGTAAATCGAATATATCTTTTTTATATTTTTTCGATCTTCCGTGGAAAAACCCCTTCTTTTGAGACCAATTCTATTTATACCCTGAAAAGATAAAGGCTGATTCGCAACCAAAATAAATGGTGGAACATCCTGAGTCACTTTATAACCTGCACCGACAAAAGCATGATCACCAATTCTACAAAATTGGTGTATTAAGGTACCACCTCCCAATGACACCCAGTTACCGATAGTTACGTGACCGCCCATTGTAGCCATATTGGCTAAAATAACATTATCGCCTACAATACAATCATGCGCAACATGTACATACGCCATTAGTAAACATTTAGAACCAATTTCTGTTTTCCCGAGGGCTTTAGTACCACGATTAATTGTTACATATTCACGGATAGTTGTATAATCGCCTATGACTGTTTTTGTTTCTTCTCCCTGAAACTTTAAATCTTGAGGCACTTCCCCAATTGAACAGGAATGAAAAACCTTACAAGATTTCCCGATTTTGGTAGAAGATAATATCGTAACATAATTACCTATTTGGGTGCCATCATTAATTTCAACATCTTTTTCTATTATACTATATGGACCAATAACTACATTTAATCCAAGACTTGCATTTTTATGTACGATAGCGGTGGGGTGAATTTTTGTTGAAATCTCAAACCCCTGTTCTATCAACGATGTTTGCTGATACTAGACCACTTGATGAAAGTGTGTTACCTACGAAACATTGTCCTTTAAACCTACAAATATTTAATTTTCTCTTTTCAATTGTAACTTCAATTTTTAATTGATCACCAGGAACTACAGGAACTCTGAACCTTGCCCCATCAATGGCTGATATAAATGCGTTCTTCTGCAATGGATCTTCTATAGTATTTAATAACAAAAACGCACCGGCCTGAGCTATACATTCCAAAGAATAAACTGCAGGCATTACCGGTTGCCCTGGAAAATGACCTTGGAAATATGGTTCATTAATTGAAATGTTCTTCAAGGCAGTAACAGATTTTCCTGGTATTAGCGATTCAATTCTATCAATTAATAAAAAAGGGTACCTATGGGGTAAAATTTGATGAATCTCATTCAATGAAAATTCTGTCTGCTTTTTAAAATTTTTCATGAAGTAATATTCTTTGTTATTTCTGACAATTCACTTTTATACTCTTTTTTCAACTTTTTCACAAACTCCACATTGCTCGCATGACCTGCTCTAGCTGCTGTTACATGTCCTTGAATAGGGACACCTAGTAGTGCTAAATCTCCAATTAGATCAAGCGTCTTATGTCTTACAGGCTCATTTTTATATCTGAGAATTTTACCATTTAATATTCCGTTACTCCCGTTCATAATATTGTGATTTATTCCAAATAAGCGTTTTATTCGGTTAATTTCATCTTCATTAATATCCTTATCCACAATAACTACTGCATTAGATAAACTACCTCCTTTTATAAGACCAGATTCTTTTAGCATCTCGACTTCACTTAAAAAACAAAAAGTTCTAGCTGGAGCAACTTCAACTGCAAAGTCTTCCTCCATGTTGTAAATGGCTTCATATTGAGTGCCTAGAGCAGGTAGCGGATATTCTACCATGAAGGTTATGCGAAATCTATCTGATGGGATAACATGAATATCTATATCGCGATATGGGTCTGTATAGTTCACAGCTCTTGTAATTTCTAAAATCTTACGCTTTTCATCTTGTTCTTTGATTCCAGATTTCAAAAGAGCATCTACAAAATCTTTTGCACTACCATCCATAACCGGTGTTTCTTTACCAGTAAGCTCAATCAAAACATTATCGAGGCGCAAACCGCTCACTGCCGCAAGAGCATGTTCAACTGTGTGAATTCTAACATCATTTTCTTCAATTGTTGTACCTCTTGAGATATCAACTACATGCTCAATATCGGCTTTTATTTCTGGGCAACCAGGTATATCAGATCTTACAAACCTAATTCCAAAATTTTCTTCGGCTGCATGAAAAGAGATCGAGGTCTCTACTCCAGTGTGCAGCCCTACACCTTTACATGAAGAGGTAGCTAAAATTGTTCTTTGGTTTCTTTCCATAACTAAAATTTACATCTCCTAGTTCATTTTTATCAATTTCTGGAGAGCTTTATAAATTTTCTCTATCTTGTTCAAAAAAGCTTCTCGCTTATGATATTGTCTTATTTTAATGGCTGGATACCCCGCGTAAAATTCTCCTCCTTTCATTGACTTTGTAACACCAGATTTGGCAGCAAAAATCGATTTATCCCCAATTTTAACATGTGGTGCAACTCCTGATTGTCCTCCAAAAGAGCAATAGTTCCCAATGTTAGCGCTACCTGCGATACCAACTTGACCTGTGATATAACATCCTTTCCCAATAACTACATTATGAGCGATGTGGACTAAATTATCTATCTTTGTCATTTCACCAATTTTAGTAGACCCAATAGTTGCTCGATCGATTGATGAATTAGAGCCAATTTCAACGTCATCACCAATAATAACATTACCTGTTTGAGGAATTTTTTTATTAATTCCTTGGTCCGTAACAAATCCAAAACCATCGGACCCAATTACCGTTCCACTATGAACAATAACTCGATTCCCGATAATTGTATCATTATAAATTGTTACATTAGGATAAATTTTTGAAGACTCTCCTATTTCAGCCCCAGGCCCAACGTAAACGTTTGATCCTATCCAGCTATTTTTTCGAATAACGGCTCCTTTTGAAATTACTACGCCAGGCTCAAGAGTGACTTTTTGAGATACTTTAGATTGTGGATGAATGGATGCATTTTTTTTTGAATCCACATAAGGTTCAGGATCAGTGTAAAATAGTTTTAAAGTTTTTGCTATAGCTAATTGCGGGTCAGTGACAACTATTCCGCTTTCCCCGGTCAGCTGATCTTTATCTGAAACGAAAACTGCCGAGGCTTTTGTCGTATTTAAAAACTTTTTGTATTTTGGATTTCCAATAAATGAAATAGTCCCCACAATCCCATTTTGTATTTCAGAAACTCCTTCAATCAATAAATCAGAATCGCCAATTACCTCACCATTTACAATTTTGGCTATCTCACTAAGAGTAAATTGCACTTTAAATTATTTTGATGAATTTATTGAACCAAGCTCATGCAACACATCATCCGTAAGATCAAATTTAGGCTTGTAATACAGAATTGCAACTGAAGCATCCATTATGTAATCATAACCTCCAGCTATTGCTACTTTGTCTACTGCTTTTTTCACTTTAGCTAAAATATCATATTCCAGTTGTGCTTGTTTTCTCATTAGTTCACCCTGAGGACCAATTTTCTCCGCTTGATAATTTTGTGCTTGTTTTTCCATTTCTTCAATTTCTTGCTTAATGCTTGCGCCTTTATCAAGAGCCATTAATCTTTTTACCTCATATTCTTGCTTGAGGCTATCCATTTTAATTACCATTTGGTCAAATGTATATTGTACTTTTCTGTACTCTAATTGTAATTGTGATTCAGCCTCTTTAAACTCATCGTACTCTGTTCGAATTCTTTCGGAAAGAATGTAACCAATTTTTAATTGAGCACTTAACTCCCCTGTCAAACCTAGCACAACAGTTAAAATAATCAATACCCGAGATGTTGTTTCCACTATTTTCTCCTTATTATTTAAAATTGTTGACCGAATGTAATCGTTGTTTTCCAACGACCAACTTTTTCACCATTACTATTTACATGATCAAATCCATAACCCATATCAAAACCTAACATCCCTATCATCGGCATAAAAAACCTTATCCCCGCCCCAGCAGATCTCTTCAGATCTAATGGTCCTTGTCGTGGGTAATCAAATTTTTCCATTAAAAATGGAGATGCCCAAACATTGCCCATCTCTGCAAAAACAAGACCATAAACAACAGGATTTTCAGAGAAAGGAACCCTGTATTCTGTATTAATCATTATCATTGCATCTCCCCCAATTGGGCTACCAGAGTTAGTTAGGGGACCAACTCGATTATCATCATATCCACGCAATGGATTACCATAGGGGATACCATTTCCTCCCATGATAAACCTCTCATCAAATGGTATAATAGATCTATTATTATCATTTGAAGGCAACGGCTTAATTATACCTAATTTAATAGAACTCTTTAGCACAAATTTCCAGAATGTAGGTGTATAATACTCCAGATTCAATATATGTTTATGAAAATCTTCGTTCCCGCCTAGGAAGCCACCTGAAAATGTTGTTTTAAGAGAAAAAACGGATCCTAGAGTTGTAAACTCCGGTCTGTCTCTACTGTCTCTTCGAATTGTTTGAGTAATGTTTATTCCATCTGTTTTTTGCATCCCATTTACATACCGGTCCAAATCTTCTTGAGTACCTTCATATGTTTTTCGAACAGTTTGAACAGACCAAGTACCTCTAAAGAAATCATCAGGCCATTTAAATATCCTTCCCCAAGTAATTGAGCCCCCCGCCAAAGTGAGATTTAATGGGGAATAATACATAGAAGAACTGCCACGAAATGTATAAAAGATAGAACCGCCTAATAAATTTTTTGTGTCATTTACCATAGGGTCCGTAAAACTTAAGCTAGCAGATTTATATTTTGAGGGAGTGGTATTACCATACACACTGTAGTTAGTTCCTACATTAAAACTAACATTCAAACTTTGTCCCTTTCCTCTGAAGTTAGGTAACGCCAGTCCTCCACCGCCCATAACTCCATAGGTTTGAGTAAAACCCATATTTGCATTCGCCTGTCCTGCTGGCTTTTCTTCAACAGTTATTTCGATATCTACATGATCTTCATCAACAGGAACTACATCAGGAACTACATTTGAGAAAAAGTTCAACAACCATACCTCTCGCTGACTCCGAATCAATCTATCTCGATTAAATACATCTCCAGGAAAAATTCTTAGTTGCCGACGAATTACATTTTCTCTAGTTCTTGTATTACCTAGAATTGCAATATGATTTACATATACTTTATGGTTTTCTGTAATCACAAAGTGTACATCAAGAGAATCAACACCCACAGGTGTTATTTTAGGTTCAATTCTACTCCATATATACCCCCTGTCCATATAAAGACCTTGGACGCGGTCGAAAACAGCTAGATTGAACTCTTCTTCACTATATTTATCTCCTTTTTCAATAGATAGAACTTTATTTAATATTTCTTTTTCAAAAAGAGTTTGACCCTCCCATGTAAAATTTCTGTACTTATACTTCGGACCTTCAGAAAGTGTTGCAACAAGATTCATTTTTTTCTTTTTTGTATCGTATATAATAGTGTCGTTTACTATTTTAAAATCTCTATATCCTTTATTTCTATAGAAAGTCTCAATAAGAGACAGATCCTCCTTATATTTTTTTTCATCGAAAGAGCTTCTCCAGAAAAAGAACCACCTTTGTTGCTTAATTTCTTTCATTTTTAAGCGTAAGCGTAAGTCAGAAAAGTCTTCATTCCCGTCAAAAATAATTTTCCTGATTTTAACCTTTGTATTCTCTTTTATGTCAAAAACCACATCTTTTACCAACTCTTTAGAATTTCTACGGTTTGATTTTGATTGGTTTTTAGGATCAACCAATTTCCATGAAATTTCAGAATTAAGATAACCTTTTTCAGAATACAATTCTTTCATTTTTTTCAATGTTTCATTGATAGTATTGGGCCTAATACGTTGACCCTTTATTAAATCAATTTCATCTTGGAATTTCTTATCCTTAATTTTTTTATTACCATCAAAATATATTTCTCCAAGAATAGGGTTTTCCTTGACAATGATTGTTATACTTAATCCATCAGAATCCTCTTCGTCATAACGTATCTGTATATCTTCAAACAGGCCTAGGTTCCAAAGTCGTTTGATTGCTCTTTGAAATTCTGTTGCATTAATAGTCAGCCCTTCACGAAGACCTGAAGTAAACAGTATTGTATTTGAAGAGGCTATTATGTTGCCTTCAATTTTTACATTACTTAATTTTATTTCTTGGCTTTGTTGACTGAATGCAATCGATATAAAAATGGTTAAAATTAATTTTATAAAATTCATTGAGAGACCTGTTCGCTAACTTTACCAAATCTCCTCTCGCGTGATTGATAATCTAAAATTGCGTCCATTAGCTCATTTTCTCTAAAGTCAGGCCAGTAGGTTTCTGTTAAATAAATTTCTGAATATGCTATTTGCCACAACAAAAAATTACTCAACCTGTTTTCCCCACTAGTTCTTATCAAAAGATCTGGATCTGGCATAGGATATGTAGATAATTTTTGCTCAAAAACTTCTTCATTTATATTGCTTAATTTCAACTTTCCATCTTTTACTTGCTTTGAAATAGATCTTACTGCATTAACCATTTCTTTCCTACTTCCATAGCTCAATGCAAGACAAAGATTAAGTCCTCTATTTTTTTTTGTTAGGTTAACGCCATTTATTATTTCTTTTCTTGTTTGACCAGGAAGTTGTTTTATATTTCCGATCGTAGTAAACCTTACATTATTATTATGCAGTTCTTTAATCTCAATGTTTATAGTTTTTAATAACAGTTTCATTAGTGCACCAACTTCTTTTTTTGGTCTATTCCAATTTTCTGTTGAAAATGTATAAAGTGTTAGGTGCTTTACTCCAATTTCTCCGCAAATTCTAGTGATTTCTCTAACAGAATTGATGCCTTCTTTGTGACCCGCCAACCTCGGTAAAAGTTTCGACTTTGCCCACCTTCCATTTCCATCCATAATAATCGCAATATGAGCTGGGATTTGACCTTCTAAAACTATTTCTCTAAGAGATTTTACCATTATAAACAGAAAAAACAAGCAAAATTAAGAAAAGCGCTTACTGTAAACAACCTTGATGAATTACAAATATAGAAAAATGTTTTGATAAGGAACTCAATAAATCGTATTTAAAATCAATTATTCTAAAGATGAAACGATAGAGTGTGCAATTTTTTCAAAAATCTTTCCTATTGAAGAATTAGGAGATTTCTCAATAATTGGCAAACCTTCATCAGTAGAGTCACTGATATCCTTCAAAATTGGTATCTTTCCTAATAAAGGAACGCCTAACCTTTCACTTTCTTTCTCCCCACCACCAGTTTTAAAAAGATCCATTTCAATTGAAAAAGTTCCATCATCATTAATAGGAATTCTCTTATCTTCTATGGTAATGGAGTTTGAAGAATAATTATTTATTTCCCCATTTAAAACAAAGCCAGACATGTTTTCCACAACTCCGAGTATCGGAGTGTTTACTTTCTTAAACATGTCAGCGCCCTTCCGAACGTCAGCCAAGGCAATATCTTGAGGAGTTGTGACGATCACTGCACCCGAAATTTTAAGTTTTTGGGTTAGTGTTAATTGCACGTCTCCTGTACCTGGAGGCAGATCTAGGACCATAATATCTAAATCTCCCCACTCAACATCCTGGAAAAATTGTTCTGTCATACGCGCAACTAGAGGACCTCTCCAAATGGTGGGTGAATTATTCCCACTTATAAAGCCAAAACTCATTATTTCCATACCGAGATGGTTGATGGGGATCAATTTTTTTTCTGGTGTCATCTTAGGTTCTTGATTGCATCCAAGAATAATTGGAAGGGAAGGACCATAGATATCAAGATCTAATAAACCAACTTTACTTACATTATTTTTCAGGGCACAAGCTATATTAGCCGCAACAGTTTACTTCCCAACTCCCCCTTTCCCACTAGCAACAGCGACAATGTGTTTGACATTAGCCAATGTTTGACTACCAGGTTGAGGCATATTTAATGTAGGGCTTTTAACACTTGGTCCTGCTTCAGACATTTGAACAATAATTTTTTTAGATAAATTAGATAACGCATCCTCGACTAATTTTTTAGTTTGTTCTTTTTTATCAAGATTCTGTGTTAGGATATTCAATTCTATAACAATATTCTGATCTGAAATAGAAATATCTTTTACCATACCGAATGACACAATATCTCTTTCAAAACCAGGATACTTTACTGTTTTTAATATTTTTAATATGTTTTCTTTTGTCATAGTTAGTTATAAAAAAAACGACCACAAAATTGTAGTCGTTTTTTTATGTAAGAGTTCACAATTTATTTAGCCGGTGTATTCTTGTCCAAACCATTCATAATTTATTTTGATGAAACTATTCCATTCTTCAGGGACTTCGCTTTCTTCAAAAATCGCCTCAACTGGACATTCGGGCTCGCAAGCACCACAATCGATACATTCTTCAGGATCAATATAAAGTTGCTTCCCCTCAGGATCAAATCCATCGGCTTTTGCCTCCTCTCCAGCTCCAGTTTTGTCATCAGGTCCATGAATACAATCTACAGGGCAAACCTCTACGCAGGCAGTATCGCAAGTACTCACACATGGTTCGCATATTATATAAGCCATTCTTTCTCCCTAACTTTTTTTCGTTTTAACAGCATTATAATTTAATGAGTTAAAAGAATTGGTTAAAAAGGTTTTGATGCAAAATTATTTTAACTTAAATGCCAATGCTCCCATTGGATCCCACGGCTCTAACTTCACAGGGTTTGCCTTTTTGTATAAATCAATCAATTTTTCATCAAGAAAAGACTTATGCACCACCACCTCATAGTTGAACTCATCAAACCATCTATCGGACATGATCTGGTAACCTTTATCGCCCCCTTTATTTCCCCAACTATTTTCGACGCGCCATTTTAAAGATTTGCCACTTTCATCTAAATCTACACCAGTGAATAACATGGCGTGCGTCATCTGGCTATCTCCATATTCCAAACGTGCTGCTTTGTCCATGCCGAATGTAGTGTTGTAAAAAGATTCAAAATCAAAAAGATTTACACTCATGATTCCAAGATCTCTATGGTAATATTTATTAACATCACAACCAAACCAAACGGGGTCATTACTTTTTAACGACTTAATAACTGCTTTCTTCATCTTTGAGGTTTCTACATTGAGATATCGTATAGGTCTTCCTTCAATCACATTTCCCAAAAACTTCACAGTATAAATTGTGTCATATTCTTTGTCTGACATAGGACAATTAATTAAACAGACATATTCATCAAGGTTTAGGCCTATGTGTTCTCTGTAAAATGTTTTAGGGGTTAATTTTTCAAATCTTGTAAAATTACCTTTCTTGTTCCTGAATTGCCATGTGAAAGTTTCAGGTGGAGTTCCCAAATGTATTGTCAGCAATTTATATATGATCCCCAGCATATCTGTTTTCATTTCTTGAAGGTCTACATTTGAGGTCCCAGAATTCTTTTCATCACGAAGTTTCCTAGCAAATTCCCTGAGCTTTCTAGTGATGATTTTGTTCATAAACATAGACTTAGATGAAGAAAAAGATTCCGGCATTTCAGATTGAGGGAGCACACCATATTTGTTTACCAGATTAACCCACATATCCCATTGACCGCCATCCTGAATTGGGTTGTTTAATAAATGCATTATAATTCTGCTGTTCCAGGATTTATCTGTTGTCTTTAGAATTGATTCAAGAAAATAGTTAGCTTTTTCCAACTTATCCCAAAACATGAAATAACTTTGTGAAAATTGAAAGTCTTTAAGTTTATATTTTCGGCCTAGATAAATCCTAAACAAATTGAGGCCTGCAAACCCCCAACATCTACCACTCGACTTCTGGTTTGTTGCTTGCATTTCTCCTTCTATTACATTTGAAAAGGTATGGTCTATCCTCCTAAACTCATCCCAATCCATTGTCAGTTCAGAAATTTCGTTCCTTATTGCAGCATTTCGTGCAACTTTTAACTTCTTATCAACTAAAGTGTTTTTTTTAAACTCGTTAATGGTTCTAATCTTTAAGTCATTCATTATAACTCCCAGGTTTATTTTTATATTTTAACTCCACTTATTTTTTTAACACTAATACATGCTCATGATCCCCAGCATTATTACTATAAAATAAACCAATAAATTTGCTGCTCCGCTGTAATCTTTTGCAATACGTTGTCCAGTGAAAAGAATAATAACCGTTAACGCGAGAATCAGCAAACCATTAAATATCCATTCTGTATCCTTAAAAATCACTGCGAAATAAATTCCATAAGCGCAGGATAATCCGCCTATTAATTCCAAAGTAGTTATTGCAGAAAGAGATAGAGGAGCAACTTGGCTAAATAGAGTCTTAGAAAATTGAGACCTTAAAAATTCTACATTTTCCTTACGGTTAATTATTTTATCAAAACCCGATTGAATAAATGTAATAGCCATAATTAGTCCAATTAATATCTGGCATAATACCAATGGATCTTTAAACTTTACTCCAAATAATTCTATCCGGCCCTCTGGATATTTGATTTCTACATAGTCAAATCCATTTGTTTGTGTAGAATCATTGATATCTTGTGAAAAAACTGTTGATAAACTCACAAAGTACAATAAAAATACAATTTTTATTATTGGATGTTTCATTTTATTTAACCCTTATTAATTAGTTCTATTATTTTTCCCTTAACCATATCGCGCATTTCATTAATACTAAGGCCTTCATATTCTTTCTTATGAATAGGCTTCCCAAACCGCGTTATTAATACCCCTGGCTTAAGCCGCCAATCTGTTTTCTTTTTTGCTTCAAATGCACCAATTAAACCAATGGGAATAATAGTAGCACCAGTGTTACTTGCCAAGTGGAAAGGCCCTTTTTTGAAATCACCAATCTCCCCTGTAGTAGTTCGAGTACCTTCAGGAGCAATAATAATTGAAATTCCTTTATTAATTTCCTTCTCTGCCTTGTTAAGTGCATTTATAGCTTTATTTATTTTTGTCCTCACTATTGGAATTGCACCATACTTCCTACCAACACTGCCCCAAATTGGCCATTTAAATTGTTCTAAAGCTGCAACTGCCGTAACGTAATGCCCGAGAAAAGCCGCAACCATGAATTGGTCAAATAAAGAAACATGATTAAACATATATAAATAAGGCCCCTCATCTACCATTGGAGCTTTTCCCTCTTTCTTTAACCATTGACCGGCAAAAAAGCATGCACACCAACACCATATCCGCAACAAAAAATAGAAATATTTTTTGGGAACTAAGTAAAGAGAAAAAAACAGCAAGATCAATGATGCTAACATATAAAAAATCCAAATTGGCCAAATAATTAGCGAAGCAATAGTCTTATACATTCCAACCTTGTTTTTTTATTAGATCAAATATTTTATGATTAACTTTTGAGAAAGCGAAATAAGGTATTTCAGTAGGCTTTATCCACTTAATCTCGTTTTCTTTTCGGAGTTTTCCCGCATTTTCTTTACAATGATATACATGGAATGTAATAGAAAAATGACTATAAGTATGTTCAACTGACCCAATTTTTTTTATAATTGTAGGAATTGCCCCAAATTTTTTTTTAATAATTACTTTAAGGTTATTCTTTTTTGACCTATCATCTTCTAGCTTAAGATTTGGAATCTCCCACAAACCCCCGAGCATTGACTTATTATTCCTTTTCTGAATAATAAATCGATTTTTCCTCCATAGCATGCATCCAACTAATATCAAGTGAGGTCTCGGACTTTTAATTTTTTTTTGAGGATAACGGCTTTGAAATCCACGAAGCTTAGCTTTACAATGAAGCTTTAAAGGGCATATGTCGCATTTTGGATTTACTGGTCTACAAACAAGAGCTCCAAGCTCCATTATAGCCTGATTAAAAATGCTTGCTTTGTTTCTAGGAATTTGTCTTTTTAAAAAGTTTGCTATGATATTTAAATTACGAGTTGACATTATTCTCAATGCTAAAAACCGACTCATAATGCGCTTTACATTACCATCAATTGCAACATGAGAGATACCAAAAGCAATTGATAATACAGCACCAGCTGTATAGTCACCCACCCCGGGAAGGGACTTAAATAAATTAAAATCTTTAGGTATCTTACCATCATACACATCTAAAACAATTTTTGTTGCTTTATGAAAGTTCCTGCATCTTGCATAATAACCGAGACCTTGCCAAAGAATTAGTAAATCAGATAGTTCCGACTCAGCAACATCTTTTATTGTTGGAAAAATTTTAACCCACCTTTTATAATACGGAATCATCATGTCAACTTTTGTCTGCTGTAGCATTATCTCAGATAGCCAAATTTTGTATGGATCTTTTGTATCTCTAAATGGAAGATTGCGTTTATTATTCTGGTACCATTCAAGTAGCTTTTTTGTTTCTAAATTAGATTGCATACATTTTTTGGACAGCTAAGGTAGAACCATTAATCGAGCCGCATGGTTTTTATAAATGTTTACAGTTGAACTATCCATTTTTTCTGTGGTCAATTTATGACCTATTATATTCCAATGATTTAGTTTTAAAGGCCCTATGTTATACCATTGCCCTGGTATTAAAACCTCGTTTTTTAACAAGGGTGTTATTGGGTCTTCACCATTTATCCCTGTTGTTGGTCCAGCCATGGAACATGTGTTTACTAAACCATCATTTTCAAACCACAAAGAATCCGTTTCGGTACCGTCTTCCCAATAACCTGAATGGGATCCTATAATTTTTGCCCTAGCCCTCACTAATAGAGGAGTATCACTTAACGGAGAGTGGAAGAAGTTTTTTTTGTTTTTTTCTGTAATAGATGTTGATATTGAAAAATAAAATATATCAGCACTTGCGGTTGCGTAATTATTAATTTCTTTAGCACCATCTAAGCTCACATCCCAACTGCTGATATTTTTTGTTCCCCAAATTGGGTTAGAAAGTAATCTGCTTACATAACTACTCCATGATTCATTAGAACCCCTTACAAAGTGCCAATGATCAAGGTCAAAATCATAAAACCTTGTTCCCAAAACGCCAGCTAGACCAATAAAGTATTGTATAAAAGGAAAAGTATTCGTAACCATATCAGAAACTGTAGTACCATTGTGAGGTGTTGAAATTGTGGTGATGCTACGTATCCAGCCTTTATTTTCTTTACCAAGCAACGGAGATTCTTCTAGAATTTTCTCCTCAAAATCCTCATAAAAAATATTATCTAATAAGTACTGCAAAACTCTAGCTGTTTGCCCACCCATACTATGCCCAATTAAATGTACAGGATTATTTTCATCCCACTGTGGATAGAGCCCCTGATAATACTTTTGATCAGGTTTCTGGATTAAATTATATTTCTGACTATGGGCTTTACCGTAATCTAAATGTCCTCCTTTTAATTGAGTATATACTTCAACTGCTCTATCCCGATTAGATGATACTGGTCCTATCGAAATTTCAAAAACAGTATAACCTTCTAATCTAAGAGTATCAGCAATATTTTCTGTTCCGCCCCAATAATTATACTCCCCCATTTCTTCAGGCCCCCAACCCAAAAATCCATGTATGAGTACAATAGGATGATTATTTCCCGCTTTCAGAAAAAGATGGGCACAAAGAATAATTAAAAAACTTTTTCTAATCAAAATTTGATCTCAAGCTCTGCACCATGAATTAGAGATCCTACCCCATAAATATATGACCCATAAATTAATTTGATATCTCCTGTATCATAAATGAAACCAAAACCACTTGCACCAAAGATAGTCCTAAAAAAACTTTGTTGTATATTATGATCTATTTTTTTTGTAGAAGTTCCCCATAATAATTTCATTTGATTAGTAATATCTGCAATCCCACCAATAGATATATTTCTAGAGTGAAAATTTTTTCCTAAATCTCCATCTACAAAAATATTCATTGGAAGATATGATAATTCTTTTAAAATACTTATTATAATTTGAGGTTCAATTTCATCAACTATTTTTTCTGATTGAATTATTGTTTTCCCAAGATTTTCAATGGTAAGTCCAAAGTTCATTTTTAATGGCTTAATGATAGTTTGAATACCTGCAGAGAAAAGAACGGATGCTATTTTATGGTTACTCAGGGCTGAATAATAAATTGAAGTTGCAGTTCCAAATTGGATGGGTCTATTTTTAAAGACAGATGAATAATTAATTTTCAGCCATGTGTCACTGGAGTGGTAAGTAGATGTTGGGTGCGCATCAATATCGTATCCATCAAAGGAACCATAATTTATGTACCGCAGATCAAAACTAGTGGCGCTTTTTCTCCACGGAAAGTTTATGCCAAAAGATTGACTAGTAATTCCTGCAGGGTAACGTATAAATCCTGTGGAAAATTTATCCGTATTAATGATAACAGACGGATTTCTTTTTGATGAAATCAAGGAAGAAAATAAATAGCCAGACCCAGCTAAAGCCATTGTTAAAGGTGATGTATAGGCATAAAAACTAGGCTTCACTGCTTTGCACAAAGAAATAGTAAAAAATATGATTATAAAATAAAATCGCGGTCTTCTAATTTTATTATTCATTTTATATCAAACTTTGAGGATCTATATCAATATTTATTTTATTTTTCCCCATTTTGCTTAAAATTTTTGATCCCTTAAAATTAATTGAAATAAACTTATTTAGTTTTCTACCATTTCTATCAAGCTTTTTAGATGACTTGAAAAGAATCTGAAACCGATATTGATTATTCAACTTTTCTAAATAGCATGGTGAGGGACCTAATATCTCTAATCCTTTAAACTTATTTATCAGGGATGAAGAAATAAATTCTGAAAACTTTTCAACAGAACCTAAATCAGGTCCTAAAATTTCAATTTTTGATATCCAACTATATGGTGGGTAATTCAGTTCTTTTCTTTCAGCTAAGACAATATCGTAATACTCTTTGAGGTTTAAATCAGCAGCACATTTTATAACTGAGTTATTTGGCACATATGTTTGAATAACAACTTCTCCAGGTTTATCTTTTCTACCAGCTCTTCCTGAGGCTTGATAAATCAATTGAAATACGCGTTCTCCAGTACGAAAATCTGGCAAATGAAGGCCTAAGTCTGAATTAATTATGCCAACCAGAGTAGCATTTGGGAAATCTAAACCTTTTGCTATCATTTGGGTTCCGATAAGTATATCAATTTTCCCATTTGCAAAATCTTCAATGACCTTAGTCAAATGTGATGTGCTTTTTGAGGTATCTGCATCTAATCTTATCACACAAGCGTTTGGAAATGTCTCTTTAATTATAGATTCTACACGCTGAATACCTGTACCGGCATATTTTATGAGTGAACTATTACATGACATACAAAACTTAGGTTTTTCTTTTTTAGTTAAACCACAGTAGTGACATCTCAAATTTGATCCTTTTTGATGGTAAATAAGAGATACTTTACAGGAATTACAAGTTAACACTAGTCCACAATCGGAACATCTAATTACTGTAGAGTAACCCCTTCTGTTATGTAGAAGGATAATTTGTTCTTTTTTATTAAGTCTTTCCTCAATTTTATCTTGCAGTAGACCTGAAAAGATTACCCCATACTTTCCAGATTCTTCCTGATTTAAAATCATATCCTGAATGAAAACCTTTGGGTATTGAGCTTTACCAAAGCGTTTTTGAAGATATAGGTATTCAAACTTCCCTTGAATATGGTTCCGGTAACTTTCTAAACTAGGTGTTGCACTAGACAATAAAACTGTTGATTTTTCTATTGAAGCTCTCATAACTGCTACATCACGGGCGTGATATCTTGGAGCAGGAGCATTTTGTTTAAAAGATGATTCTTGTTCCTCATCTACAACGATTAAACCAATATTCTTCATTGGGACAAAAATTGCGCTCCTTGCACCAATCACAATATTAAATGACCCGTTGCATATTTCTTTCCAAGTCCAAGATCTTTGCGATTGGGTTAGCTTTGAATGCCAGATAGCAACTTTATCACCAAATTCTGTCTTAAATCTACCTGCGATTTGGGGAGTCAAGGATATCTCTGGCAATAATATTATTGCACTTTTCCCTATACTAATACATTTTCGAACAGATTCAATGTATATTTCAGTTTTCCCACTGCCAGTAACACCATGTAACAAAAAAGGATCATACCTATCATAAGACAATGAGGAAACAATTTTATTTATTACCTCTAGCTGATTTTCATTAAATAAAATTTCTTTCTTCTCTTGTCTCAGAAATAGACTTGAATTATCAGGAGAAACTGGTCTCTTATCTAGGATAACAAATCCTTTTTCTTCTAAACTTTTGCAAACAGTCAAAGGGTTCATCGTAACCTTTTTCAGTGAAGAAACTTTTACAGCATATTTGCTATTAATTAACCTTTGCAAAATAAAAAATTGCTTTGGTGCTCGTCTTTCGAGTTCAATTAAATCTTTTTTATCCAACTCTTGATTAACATTTACATACCACCTCTTTGGAGGAGTATATCTTACAGAAAGGTTGTTAGGAAGTACTACTTTTGCAACTTGTCCTTTTGGCGTAACGTAATAATCACTTAACCAATTAATCAATGACCATAATTCAGATGACAGAACGGGTTTTTCATCTAAAACCTCAGAAATAGACTTAATTTGGCCCTTATAATCTATATCTTTTGAAAAAGCGGTAATTATCCCTTGCCGTTTCCGGCCTGATAATGGAGCAATTACCCTTGATCCTACAGAAAGAACGCTTCGGAATTTGCTGGGGATTCTGTATGAGAATGTCTGAAAACTGGATATTGGAAAAGCGATGTCAGCATACATAATTTGTGATTTTATAAGATGCTATCAAAGTATTTCAATAAAAAAGTTTTAATTATATCTTATGGTAATTATCATGCTTTTATTACGTATACTTTTAAATCGCCATTTATATCTGAGCTTATTTTTATTGGAACATGATATATACCTAAAGCCCTTATATGTTCATCCAGAAGAATGGAATTTCGATCAATACTTATATCTTTTTCTGCCAACGCCTTTTGAATATCATTTGCAGTGACTGATCCAAACATTTTTTCATCTTCTCCAACCTGGGCTTCAATTGTAATCTCAGTTTTGGAAATTTTAGCAACTAAGTTGTGATCAGCTGCATTTTCACGTTTTTTCTTTATTTGAGCGATTTTTTTTCGTTCTTCTGCAACCGCTAAGTTTCGTTTAGATGCTCTCAAAGCCATTCCCTCAGGAATTAACTTGTTCCTTGCAAAACCAGGTCTCACCTTGATTATATCCCCTGAGTGACCCAACCCTTTTACATCTTTTAATAAAATTACTTCCATTTTCCCTCTCCCTTATATCCCTGATCTATTCAAGGCCACTCTCTGTATATGGCATAAGAGCAATCGACCTTGCTCTACGAATAGCACGAACAACTTTTCTGTGCATCTTCGCACTAGTCCCGGTAACTCTTCTTGGCATAATCTTTCCTTGATCGTTTATAAACCTTCTCAAAAGTTTTACATCTTTATAATCAATTTCAGTTATACCGTTTTCTTTAAAATAACAGTACTTTCTACGATGCTGTAAGGCCATTATCAAACTCCTCATTTTCCATATCAATTGACTTTTTCAATTTATCCTGGTTTTGTTTGGATTCTTCATTTTGCTCTTGGTTAGTTTTTTCAGTTCCATTTGTCTTACTATCCTGTTCTTCATCTGTATAGACCTCTGGTTCTGATTTTAGCACAACAGTGATGTGGCGTAAAACCTTGCTGTTTAGCTTCATCCAAGTGTCAAAATCTTTTAATTTATCTAAATCTTTACTGCTATATTGCAGTAAAATAAAAATTCCATATTTTTGTTTCTCAATAGTATATGCAAGACGTTTTTTACTCCAAACATGATGATTGATAACTTTAGAATTAGTTTTGGCTAATTCTAATTCTATTTCTTTTTGAGATTGTTCTAGTTTTTCATTTTCAAAATTTGGATTAACAATATACAGTGTTTCATAAAAACGCATTTTAACTCCTTATCGTTTACGCAATTAGTGGTGCAATTACTAGCGAGACCACTGACATTAGTTTTATTAATATATTTAAAGAAGGTCCAGATGTATCCTTTAATGGATCCCCAACAGTGTCTCCCACCACGGCAGCTTTATGTGAATCTGATCCTTTACCATACTCACTACCATTAATTGTTATACCCTCTTCAATCATTTTTTTTGCATTATCCCAAGCGCCTCCAGAATTGGACTGGAAAATTGCCATCAAAACCCCAGATACTGTAACTCCTGCTAGTAGGCCGCCCAAAGTTTCAGCACCAAAAACGAAACCAACAAAAAGTGGTGTTAGTATTGCCAAAAGACCTGGGACTATCATTTCACGTATTGCCGACTGAGTTGAGATTTCAACGCATTTCCCGTATTCTGCTTTACTTATTGCCGTTTTGTATATTTCTTTGTCGTTCTCATCCCAGTTATCCTCTTCTTTTAAATTCATTACCTCCAGCGCTTTTTTCAGTTCTGGGATTTCATTAAATTGTCTTCTAACTTCCTCAATCATTGACATCGCAGCTCTTCCAACTGCTCCCATAGCCATGGACGAAAACACAAATGGCAGCATTGCTCCGACAAATAACCCTGACATTACCCAAGCATTAGTAAGGTCAATAGCAACAAATGCTGATGTTTCAGGAATACCCTCATTCAATCGAACGTTGTAGACTGTTGTTCTGTATGCAGCAAACAACGCTAAAGTTGTTAATGCTGCAGATCCAATTGCAAAACCTTTTCCAATCGCTGCTGTAGTATTTCCAACAGCATCTAATTTATCTGTCCTTTCCCTTACCTCTCTTGGAAGTTCGGCCATTTCAGCAATCCCTCCGGCATTATCAGAAATTGGACCATATGCATCTACGGCTAATTGAATTCCTGTATTAGCTAACATTCCAAGCGCAGACATTGCAATGCCATATAGACCAGCTAGCTCATATGCCCCTATGATAGTTGCAGCAATAATCAAAGTTGGGATAGCCGTAGACTGCATCCCAACACCTAGACCTGAAATAATATTGGTTGCGGCTCCTGTCACTGATTGTTTAGTAATAGACCTAGTTGGCGATGTGTGTGTGCCAGTATAATATTCTGTAATTAATCCTATACCTAAGCCTGCAGCTAAACCGATTACGGTTGACCAGAAAACACCCATTGATGTATAGGTTAATCCATTTAATTTGAATGAGGTTGGTAGCAAGGTTTCTATTAATAGGTAAATAATAATTATCATTAAAATTGATGAACCAAACTCACCGATGTTCAGTGCTCTTTTCGGGTTTCCACCTTCTTTGACCGAAACCAAAAATGTGCCCAGAATTGATACTATAATTCCCGAAGATGCTATGAATAGTGGAAGAAAAACAAAATTTAAGTCAAGTGTTCCCGAGGCAATTATACTTGCGCCCAAAACCATAGATCCAATGATTGATCCTACGTAAGATTCAAATAAATCTGCACCCATACCTGCAACATCTCCTACATTGTCTCCTACATTATCTGCGATTGTTGCAGGGTTTAAGGGGTGATCTTCTGGGATCCCTGCTTCAACTTTTCCAACAAGGTCTGCTCCTACATCTGCTGCTTTTGTATATATTCCGCCTCCAACGCGAGCAAAGAGGGCAATAGATGACGCTCCAAGAGAAAAACCTGACAGAACAGGAAGTATCTTATTATAATCAGGAATATTATTATTTTGAAATATTTGTTCAAAAAGAACAATGAGTATTCCTAAGCCAAGCACTCCTAAACCTACAACGGACATTCCCATAACAGTTCCGCCAGTGAAAGCTACTTTAAGAGCTGAGGCCAACCCCGTTCTGGCTGCATGCGTTGTTCTGTTATTAGCTTTTGTTGCAACGCGCATACCTAGAAATCCAGCAAAGCCTGAAGCTAATGCACCAACAACGAATGAGAGTGATATCAAATGGTTACCACTTTGATAGTTAACTAGTCCAAGTAGTATAGCTACAACAAGTATAAATACTGATAAAACACGGTATTCAGCTTTTAAAAAGGCCATCGCCCCTTCTGAAATACTTGCGCCTATTGATTTCATTCGATCAGTTCCCTCATCTTGCTTTGCTATCCAACGAGTTTTCCAAAAAGAAAATATCATGGCAATACAACCAGACCCAAGAACACTAACTTTCATTAAACTCATTTATTTCCTTTCATCATCTGTTAAAATAATTCATACTAATATTGATACCTCGTATCGCAATTGATTCAAGGGCATCAGCACACTTCCCGACCATTTTTTCTACTTCCGTTTCATGGACCGGATTGAACGGTCTTAAAACATATCTTTCTGCGGGCCTCATATTCTCGTCGTTGGTCCCAATCCCAAACCTAATTCTCGCAATATTATTTGATCCTAAACGCCTGATAATATCCATCATACCACGATGACAACCATCACCACCTTTTGGCCGAATGCGGAGAGTTCCCAAGGGAAGGTCTACGTCATCCAAAATTATATAAATGTCTGAAGGTAAAAGGTTCCATTTTTTAGAGACATCTTGGACTGCTAATCCTGACCTGTTCATTCCGGTAGTTGGCTTAACTAATATCATCTCCAACCTCTGATGCTGTGCAAAAACATATTCTCCAGGACCGCCTTTAAATGATAATTTTTTTCGATGTACATATTGATCCATTACCCAAAAACCAGCATTGTGCTTAGTTTTTTTATATTTTTCTCCAATGTTACCCAGGCCGATAAATGCAATCATCACTAATTGTTATTTTCTCCCGATTCTTGATCAGACTTTTCCTCTGCCTTTTTGACATCACCTTCGTCAGATCCGATTTCTTCGTCTTCTATAACCTGGCCCTCATCAGACTCTGGCTCCTCCTCTGCAGCCGGGGTATTGATAGAAACAATGTTTAACTCGGGTGCAGAAACGATTGATATATCATCATTCGGCACCTTCACATCTGCAACACTGTATGAATTGTTTATTTCTAGTTTGCTTATATCTAAATCAATTTTCTCTGGTACATCCGTAGGAAAACATTCAATTTCAATTTGATTCATTGATTGAAATAGCAACCCTCCTTCCTTAATTCCTGCAGCATCACCAACAAGGATTAAAGGCACAGATATCTTTATTTTTTCTGATCTCCTGACGCGCATAAAATCAATATGGATAATCTCATCTGTAACTGGATGATATTGTAAATCTTTAACCATAACGTATTGTTTATTTCCTGAAGACTCTATTTCAAAAATTCGCTGCCCTGAATTAAAAGCCTGATGTAAATCCATCTTCATAATTGAAATATTAATAGTATCTTCACCTTTGTAGTAGAGGACCCCAGGAATTAACCCTTTTTTTCGAAGAGATTTAGCATTCTTCGTGCCTGTTGTTTCTCTATCCTGAATTTTTAAACTATAATAAGAGGTTCCTGCCATATTTATTTTTCCTTTCTAAAAATCAAATAAAGCGCTTACAGATTCATTTTTATAAATGCGTTTTATTGCTGACCCAAAAACATTTGATACTGAAACTATTTCCATATTGTTTAATTCCATATTGCTCTTAATTTGGATTGTATCTGTGATAATTATTTTCCGTATGTTAGCATTTTGAAGCTTGATGATAGCTGGATCTGACAGAACACCATGGGTTGCTACAACTGATACAGAATTAGCCCCTTGATCCAAAGCAGCTTCCGTTGCGTTAATAATTGTACCTGCGGTATCAATCAAGTCATCAATAATTAGAACATCTTTAGACTTTAGATCTCCAATCAAATGACTAACTTCAGTTTTGTTTGGCGCATAGCGTCTTTTATCGATAAGAGCAAAATGCATTCCTAAGTGCTTTGCATATCCTTGACTAATAGCTGCTGAGCCAATATCAGGCGATAAAACAGTTGAAGTTTCAGGATTCAACCCTTCTTTTTTTATTGAATCCAAAAGAACCATTCTGCTATATAAATGGTCAAATGGAATCTTTGCAAATCCTTGAATCTGAGTAGAGTGTAAATCCATTGTAACAATTCTATTTGTCCCCATAGCAGTAATCATATCAATCATCACTCTAGATGATATTGGAACTCTGGGCTGATCTTTCCTATCCTGCCTACCGTAACCAAAATAAGGAATTACCGCGGTAACTCTTTCGGCTGAAGCACGAATGGCAGCATCAGCCATCAAAATTAGTTCCAAAATATTCTCTGCTGGACTATTTGTTGATTGAATCAAGAAAACGTCATGCCCTCTTATATTTTCTTCAAACTTTACCCATAATTCTCCATCAGAGAACGTTTTAAACGAAATTCTGCCAAGAGCTACACCCAAATATGATGATATTTTCTCTGCTAATTTAGGATTACTCC
>MDTA01053137.1_pt1 | contig 41108 bp, 49 predicted proteins | sample 811151 | NCBI WGS metagenome assembly MDTA01 (sample SAMN05326648, study PRJNA326480) | marine metagenome | isolation source: seawater | place: Indian Ocean: South | collected 2010
TTCTTCCCACTTGTACTTGGTGTATGGTGGAAGAGAGCAAATGCACCAGGAGCTGTTGCTGGAATGTTAGGAGGTTTAGCTGCTGGTACTGCATATCTAATACATGTACGTACTGGAGGTGCTGAAATGTTTGGAGTTACACAACTAACATTTGGTATTATTGGTTCAGTAGTAAGTTTAGTATTGATGATAGTAGTAAGTTTAGCTACTAAAGAACCAGACTCTGCTACTCAGAGAATGGTCGACGAAGTACGAATACCTAGTGGTAAATCTGTACTTGGTAAACAACACTAAATAAATAATATTTTAAGGGGCGATTAACTTCGCCCCTTTCAATTTTTTCAAAATGTACGCGAACTTTCATCCACTTATCTACTTAATAGATTACGTCATGGGCGTTATTATGTGGACACTAATTGGAAGAGTGGCGATGAATATTTTTCAGAGAGAAGACTCAAACTTCTTTTTTATGAAAGTTTTTGTTAAACTTACAAATCCGTTCATAAGAATCTTTGCATTTATTACTCCCTCTTTTATAGTCAGACCTTTAGTTCCACTATATGTTGCATGGTTTTTTTACATGTTTCGTTTTTATCTGATGCCGTACTTGCTGGGATATTCAGTAATGGGAATGCTGTCTTTTCCGCTAGAGAGCGACATAGCAGCACAAATTTATCAAATTTTTGGTAAAAAATAATTCAAATTAAAAAATTTTATTGATACTAGTATTATAGTTATCAATGAAAAAAATACAAATTTCACCGTCTATACTTTCAGCTGATTTCAGCCAATTAGGTAAAGAAATAATCAATCTAGAAAAATCTGGAGCTGATATGATACATGTAGACGTCATGGACGGTCACTTTGTTCCTAATATTACAATCGGTCCTCCTGTAATTAAATCTTTAAGGAAATTGACAAAATTACTGTTTGATGTGCATTTAATGATATCTCCAGTGCACAAATATATTGAGGATTTTGCTAACGCGGGTTCAGATATTATTACAATACATCCTGAAGCAACTGATAATTTAGATTTATCTATAAAATTAATAAAAAAATTAAATAAAAAAGTTGGGATTTCTTTAAACCCGGATACAGAAATAAGAAAAGTAGAAAATTATCTTGATCAAATAGATCTCATTTTAGTCATGAGTGTTTTTCCTGGTTTTGGTGGCCAAAAATTTATGCCTGAAATAATTGACAAAATAAAAAATTTAAAATCATTAAAAACAAAAAATAAACTTTCATATGATATTGAAGTAGATGGTGGTATAAATTTCGAGAATTCGAAAAAAGTTAAAGAAGCTGGTGCTAATATTCTTGTATCAGGAACAACTATCTTTAAAGAGAATAAAGGTGATCTGAAAATGAACATAGAAAAATTACGTTCAGATTAAAATGTCATTTAAAAATACATTAAATTTTATAAACTATTTTTTTTCCGTAATTAACTTTCAATTAAAAAAAATCTATTTAACTTCATCAATTTATAACAGAAAAATTTCTAAAATTGATGACAAAACTCTTGATTATAAACCAAGTCAAAACTTAATTTTTTGTATAATAAATTATCCTAGTAGAAGAGAGAAAATAGAAACATTTAATCTTGAATCTGTTTGGCTGAATGAAGAATTGAAATTCCAAAATCTAAAAAAATTGCACAACTTTTTTTGGCTATTTAGTTTAGATTTAAAGTCTTCAAAATCTCAAGTGCAAGATACTATTTCAAAATGGATTAGTAAAAATAAGAATTATAATCCCAGTATTTGGGAGGTTGATACTTTATCAAGAAGAGTCATTTCTTGGTTATCAAACTCAAAATTAACCTATGAAGACTCTAATAATTATTACAGATCATCATTTGACTACATTGTAAAAAAACAAATAAATCACCTTATTAATCAAATCGAAGGAAATAATCATTTTAGTGATAAATTATTAGGATGTTGTGCAATAATTCTAGTAGGTTTATCTTATAAAGAAGAAAGATACCTAAACTTTGGATTAAATTTGCTTCGTAAAATTGTTAAATTATCCTTTTCAGAAGATAATTTTCCTAAAACGAGGAGTGTCAGACAAAATTTATTCTATCTAAAACATTTTATCTTGATTAGAGAATTTTTAAAAGAGGCTCACAACGAAATTCCTGAATATCTTGATGAAATAATTTACTACTTAGGCCAAAATTATAAAATGTTTTTTAAAGATAACGAAAATTTCCTTTTTAATGGAAATATTAATTCAAATAATAAAGGATTTGATGAATTTTTGGCTTCAAAGGGTTACAAATTTAACAATATTAAAAATGATGTTGGCGGCTATGTAATCTTAAGAAATAAAAATTTTAGCATTGCAATGGATGTAGGACCAACGCCAGATAAAAAATTTTCCAATTTTTATCAATCTGGAACACTTTCATTTGAACTTTATTTCAGGAAAAAAAAATTAATTACAAATTCAGGGTATTTTCAAGACCAAAAACATCAGCTCCATCTTATTTCTAAATCTACTGCCGCACATTCCACTGCAATAGTTGAAAATAACTCAATTTGCGGCTTCAAAAAAAGATTTAATGGTGAAAGTATAATAAAAAAAAACGTTAAAATTTTAAAAAAAAATTATTCACAAGATAAAAACAAAATGAATATTTGTGCCTCACATGATGGATATCTAAAAAATTATGGGATAATTCACCAAAGAGATTTAACATTAGATGATGAAAAAGTTTCTATTTTAGGTTCAGACATTTTTTTTGTAAGAAAGAATAATTCAGATTTAAATTATGAAATAAGATTTCATTTGAATCCTTTAGCAAAAGTAACAAAAACTCAAGATCAAAATACTCTTTTGATAGAGCTTGATAACTCAGGTTGGAAATTTTCTTGTGACAATTCTGTAATGGATATAGAAAATGGTTTATACTTTGGAAACAAAAATATATTTACTGAAAATCAAAATATTTGTTTATATGGAAATATATTTGATAATGAAAAGGAAGTTATTTGGAGGATCGCTAAAGTTTAATGTCTAAGAATGTATTAATTTCGATCTCAGATAAAAGTAATCTTAAAAGAGTTTTAATTAACTTAAAGAAATATAAATTCAATATCATTAGCTCTGGAGGAACATATCGGGAAATAAAAAGGCTTGGTTTTAAATGTCACGAAGTTTCTGATTTTACAGGTTTTTCTGAAATTTTAGGTGGAAGAGTGAAGACTCTTCACCCAAAGATCCATGCAGGTATTTTATTTAAAAGGAAAGACAGTAATCATGTCAGTCAAATGAAAAGAAACAATTTTGAGAATATTGATATGGTAATTGTCAATTTTTATCCTTTTGAAAAGACTCTACAAACAGCTAGTGATCATAAAAAAATTATTGAACAGATTGACATTGGTGGACCAGCTCTTGTTAGGGCCGCAGCAAAAAATTTTAATGATGTAGTTGTGGTTACAAAAATTGATCAGTATGACGAGCTAATAAACGAATTAAAAAAGAACAGAGGAAAAACCTCTCTTGAATTTAGAAAAAAACAGTCTGCAAGAGCATTTGAAGAAACTTCAATTTATGACACTTTAATTTCAGAATATATGAATAAAAAAAAAGATTTTTTACTTCCAGAAAAAAAAATAATATATACAAAGAAAATTCAAAGTCTTAGATATGGAGAAAACCCTCATCAAAAAGCAGGAATTTATTCTATAGACAACAATAGCAAACTTAAGCAGCTGAATGGTAAAGAATTAAGTTTTAATAATTTTAATGACATGCTCTCTGCTTTATCAATATCTAACAGTCTTCCAAAAAATCAAGGTTGTGTAATTGTCAAGCACTCTGTTCCTTGTGGAGTTTCTGCTAACAGTGACAAAGTTAAAAGTTTTGATGAGGCTCTAGCATGTGATCCTACCAGTGCATTTGGTGGTATCGTTTCATTTAATTTTAAAGTTAATAAAAATTTAGCGAATAATCTAAAAAAAAAATTTTTAGAGGTTATAGTGTGTAAAGGTATCGAAAAAAACGCGCTTAAAATTTTAAAAAAAAAGATGAATCTTAGAATTATTGAAGCAAAAGATTATATTGTCCCAAAATCTCACCATTTTATTTACAACGAGGGTTTTTTACTTTTTCAAACACCAGATAAAAAAGTATTTTCAAAAAATAATTTTAGAGTAGTTTCTAAGAAGAAACCAGATCACAAAACATTTAAAAGTTTAATTTTCGCTTTTAATGTTTGTAGATTTGTCAAATCTAATGCAATTGTTTTAGCTAAGAATTCAAGGACAATTGGCATCGGATCTGGTCAAACTAGTAGGCTAGATAGTTGCCAGATAGCAGTTAATAAAATGAATAAATTTAATCATAGCTCAAAAGATGAAAAAATTGTTGCGGCCTCTGACGCTTTTTTTCCTTTTGTAGATGGGATCGAAACTTTAGTGGGTTCTGGTGTGCAAGCAATCATTCAACCTTCTGGATCTATACGGGACAAAGAGATAATTAGATTTGCAGATAAAACGGGCACAGTTCTAGTTTTTTCAAAAACTAGACACTTTAAGCATTAAAAAATTTTATCAATTTTAGCTGCTAAAATGAAATCACTCTCATGCAAACCTTTAATTGCATGTGTAAAAATTTTAACTTTTGCATATCCCCAACCAAAAGAAATGTCTGGATGATGACTCTCATCTTCCGCAATTGTTCCTACTTTATTAACAAAATTTTGGGCTTTTAAAAAATTATCGAATTTAAATTCTTTAATTAAATAAAAAGTTTTTTCACCATCCTCTTTTACTTCCCAACCATCAACCATTTTCAAATATTTATGTATTTCATCATAGTTAAATTTTGGTATTCCTCCTTCGCAGGGTACACATTTCTTTTTTGATAAGTCCGTCATAGTAATATTTCAATTTTTTTGGAGCGGGCAATGGGACTTGAACCCACGACCTTCTCGTTGGCAACGAGACGCTCTACCACTGAGCTACGCCCGCTTTTATTTAATTATATTATATGAAATTTAAATTTTAAATAACTAAATTTTTTCAATTTTTGCATTTGCTGAAACAATTATTCTGTCTTTTAACCCTTCCGAGGGTATTGAACCATGCGTTATATAACTTGGCCAAATTAGCATTGAACCCTCCTCTGGTTTATAATCAACAGATTCCATGGAACTAAATTTTGCTCCAAAATCTTTTGAATGAGTAGTTAAAAAAGGTTTTAAAAAATATGTATTCCCACTTTTGCTGTTCTCTGGTTCTTTAACCTGAACATAATATACACAGCACCAACTGCAGTTTCCATGAGAGTGTGGAAGAACTGCGCCTTGTTTTTTGTATCTAATAAACCAGGAACTATTAATTGAAATATTAAATTTTTGAGAATTTAGGTCAACACCTTGGAGAAAATGTTTGTTCGCATGAGTTGAAGTTTGAAGGAAAGATTTAGATATAAATTGTATTAGTTTTTTATAATATTCATTTTCATGTTTATGTAAATCATATTGACTTTCATAAAGATTAACATTTTCTCTACCTAATTTACCTTTTGGATTTTTTTTCTGATATTCATCAAAAAATTTAATCAAACCATCTTTTATTTCTAAATGTTCAGGATTATAAAATTTACCAACAAAAGTCGGCCATAAAACATCTATTGAATTTTTGCTCATTTAATAATTTTGTTTTAATTTAACCATTTGAGGATATATTAAATGTGACATCTATTCAACTTTACGAGTTGTAGATACATAGTATTTTTAAATTATGAATAAACTTCAAGAACTTCCAAAAAAAATTCCAGTTTTTCCGTTGTCAAATTTTATAATATTTCCAAAATCTATCGTTCCGTTAAATATTTTTGAGCCAAGATATATTGAAATGATCAACGATTGTATGAAAAAAGATAGGATTATTGGAATGATTCAACCTTTAGAAAGTACAAAAGATAGTCCAGAACTTCATAAAATTGGTTGCGCAGGAAAAATTACAAGTTTTAATGAAACAGAGGATGGAAGATATTTAATTGTTTTAAATGGAATAAGTAGGTTTAGAATTTTAAATGAAAATCAAAGCGGAAAATTATATCGTGAATGTACTGTGGATTTTAGAGAGTTTTTAGAAGATGTGAATGAAAACAAATTAAAAAAAGATTTGAACTTAGATGAGTTGTTTAAAAAATTTAAAACGCTATTCAGTAAAGAAGGTTATGCAATTAATTGGAGGGATCTAGAGAAGCAAAATAAAGATCAAACAGTTAATACGTTGTCAATGGCGTCACCTTTTGCATTGGAAGAAAAACAAGTTTTATTAGAAGCTAAGACTGTTGAAGAACGAAAAGAAAAGCTTGAAAAAATTTTAGATATTTATTTGAAAGATAATTTTCAAATTAAGACAATTCAATAAAATTATAGACCTTCGTCCGCAGATCTAATAAAAAAAGTTTTCAAATAATTATTTTTGTTTATGCTTTTAAAAATATTTTTTGTAATAAACCTTGGACTATTTTCAGTTTTTTTAAATATTTCATAAATTAAATCAATACTTTTGGAAAACAATAAGTTTAAATGTTTTGTTTTTTTTTCAAACTTTAAAAAAATAGAATTATCAATTTGAAGACCTAAATCAGTTTTTTCCTTTATAAGTTTATTGAGTACCTTCGCATCCCTTAGTGTCATGTTAAAACCTTGGCCAGCTAGTGGATGAATTTGATGTATTGTGTCTCCAAAAGATAAAATATTTTTATAAAAATATTTTTTTTGTAAAAAAAGTTTTAAAGGAAATTTTTTAATTTTGCCAATTGAAGTGATTTTATAAAATTTGTTGTGCTTTCTTATGAGATCTTTGACATCATTTTCTTTATTAAATATTTCCTCCTTATTTAAAGAAAATACTATCGCAGTTTTAGTCATTGATAATGGTAAAAAAGCGATTGGACCAAATTTTGTAAATATCTGATTTGCCTCATAATTTTCAATTTTTTTATGATTAAGAATTGTAGTAAAAGCAAAACTCTTGTAATCTTTGTTAATTCCATCGCTAAAATAATTTTTAAATATCGAATTTTTACTATCACAATTTACAAAAAGGTTTTGTTTTTGGTTTATAATCATCTTAATATTTTTCGGAAGTTTTTTTTTTTTAAATAATTTATTTTTTTTTAAATTACCTTCAAATAATTTAAATAATTTTTCGTACTGAAACATAAAAAAAAGTTGACTTTTATGTTTATTAAATTCCAAAATTTTTTCATAATTGTTAATTTCCGAAAATATTTTCATGCTTTCAATAACCCAAGGTTTAAGCGTTTTTAATTTTGAAATTTCTTTCTTTAAAAATTCGTGATTTGCATTAGAGATAGCGATAGTTCTTGTTGATAAATCCAATCTTTGATGTTTCTCATAATATAAACAAACTTTAAGCCTTCTATTAACTAAAACATTTGCAAGAACTAAACTGGTAAGATTATTGCCGATTAGATAAATGTTCATTTTTTAAAAATTTAATTTAACAATTTATATTAAATGGTACAAAGTATAATGTTTGATTCATTTAATAATTTATGGATATAAAAGCATTAATAAATAACACAAAAATTTTCATTTTTAAAAGGATAATAGAGTCGCTTGGCCTTATCATTGTTGCTTTTGGTTTTTTTTTTACTAATTTCATTTTTCAGTCATTCTTCAGAAGACCCCAACTTCCTCTTGTCTGAAAATATTGAAATAAAAAATTTTTTTGGTTTTTACGGAAGTGTTGTTTCTGATGTTTTTTTTCAATCATTTGGTTTAATTTCATATTTATTCTCCTTAACTTTAATATTAATCGGAATAAATATTATCTTTGAAAAAAAAATTTTAGTTTTTATCAATTGCTTATTTTATTCAAGCATATATTTATTATTAGGTTCCTTATTATTTACCACTTTGCCAATTGATAACTATCATCTAATAATTAATGGCAACGGAGGTTTCGTTGGTAAATTTTTATCAGATTCTTTATTGAGCCAAATTTTTAAGATTAATTTATCTCTTTTTCAAATTATATTTTATATTCTTATTTTTTTTATTTTTTTCTTAAGCATAAATTTCAAGTTACAGTATATAAAAAAAATTATCGATTTTATTAAAAAGAGAAATTCTAGTCCAAAGTTGATGGATGAGTCTGTTAAAAATATAACTGATAAACTTAAAAATGATACTACAGGAGAACCAATTCAAGAAAACTTTGAATTTGATATAAGGGGCTTACAAAATAAAGACAGGATTAGAAGTTTTAAAATTCCCAATATTAAACTTTTAGAAAAAAATAGAAAAAGTAATGGGAAAGAAAAACCTTCACCAAAAATTGAACCATCTTTTTTGGAAAAAATTTTACTCGATTTTGGAGTTGAGGGAAAAATTAAAAAAGTAAGCCAAGGACCCGTCGTAACTTTAAATGAGTTTGAACCAGCTGCAGGAATAAAAGTTTCTAAAATAATAAACTTATCGGAAGATATAGCGAGAAATACAAGTTCGGAGTCAGCAAGAATTTCAACTATTCCAGGGAGAAATACGATTGGAATTGAAATACCAAATTCATTTAGAGAGAACGTTTATCTTAACGAAATAATATCTTCGTCAAATTTTTTAAAAAAAGAGATAAAACTTCCAATAGCTTTAGGAAAAGATATTTCTGGATTACCAATCATAGCCGATTTAACAAGTATGCCACATCTGTTAATTGCAGGAACAACCGGTTCAGGAAAATCAGTTTGTATAAATACAATAATCCTGTCATTATTATTCAAGCATCCACCAGATAAATGTAAATTTATATTGATAGATCCAAAAATGTTAGAGCTTTCAACATACGAAGGTGTTCCACATCTTCTATGCCCAGTAATCACGGAACCAACTAAAGCAGCATCAGTTCTAGGCTGGGTAGTTAAAGAAATGGAAAGCAGATATAGATTAATGACTAAAGAGGGAGTAAGAAATATCGATGGATATAATTCTAAACATAAGCTTGCAATGCCTTATATAGTTGTGATTGTAGATGAAATGTCAGATTTAATGTTGGTACATGGTAAAGAAATAGAGAACTATATTCAAAAACTTTCACAAATGGCTAGAGCTGCTGGAATTCATATTATCATGGCAACTCAGAGACCAAGCGTAGATGTAATTACTGGGACAATTAAAGCAAATTTTCCAACTAGAATCTCTTTTCAGGTAACTTCGAAAATAGATAGCAGAACAATTTTAGGAGAACAAGGTGCAGAACAGTTACTTGGGAAAGGAGACATGTTATACATGACCTCCGCAAACAAAATTGTAAGAATTCATGCGCCATTTGTATCTGAAGACGAAATTGAAAAAGTAAATAATTATCTTAGGACACAAGAGGAGCCAGATTATGTTGAAGAAATAATTAATTTGTCAGAAAAAAATGATGAAATTGGGGAAAGTTCAGATACTTCAGGTAAAGATAATCTTTATGATGAGGCAAAAGAAATAATATTAAGGGAGAGAAAGGCATCAACATCATTCTTACAAAGAAAGTTGCAGATTGGATATAATCGTGCAGCAAGAATAATGGATATGATGGAAGATGACGGTTTAGTTAGTAAAGCAAATCATGTGGGAAAAAGAGAAGTCCTCAAATGAGGAATTTTTTGATATTATTTTTTGTAATTTTTTTTTTTCAACATTCCTTAGCTTCACAAAAAGATGAGTTAATAAATAAGTTATATTTAATCAAAAATTTATCATTTAGATTTGAACAGCTTGTTGGAGAAAATAAAGAAAATGGAAGTTGTGTAATCTCATTCCCAAAAAAAATTTTTTGTGAATACCAGAACAAATCAAAAAAAATCTTAGTTTCAAATGGAAAATCTCTTGTAATTAAAAATAGGATAAATAATCAAAAATATTTTTATAATCTAAAATCAACAATGTTAAATCTTATCTTGGATAAGGATTATTTGATTAATTCAATTAAAGAAGCAGAACTCAGGATTATAGATGAAAAATATATAAACTTTTTAATTAAAAAGGATGGCAATGAATTAAGTATATTTTTCGATAAAAGAGATTTAAATCTCACTGGTTGGCAAACGCAAGACATTTACAAAAATTTAGTTATTACGTTTATAACTGATATTAAAATTAACAAAAATATAAATGAAAAATTATTTATTTTGCCAGATTAGAAAATTTAAGCGTAATAATTTTGATGTATTTCAGATTTAAAAATGCTCATTCCCCTTGATTTGTAGTTTTTTAGAGCATATTCGTGGTCTAATGAGCAAGTATGTACCCAAACCCTTTTTATATTTTTTTTAAAAGAAAGCTTAATTGCTTCGGATAAGAGATATCCTCCGTATTTCTTTCCAAAAAATTCTTCAAATATGCCAAAATACGCTATTTCTATCTCGTATTTTTCTTTATGAAAAATAAGTTCGAAAAAACCTATTAATTCGTTTTTTTTCTTCAACAAGTAAGTTTCAATATTCTTGTTTGAAATATAGTTAATCCATCTACTATCATCCCATGAAAGTCTATCTTTCCAAAAATATTTTTTGCCGATTTGTTTGTAAAGAAATTTGTTAAGTTGGAAATCATTCGTTTTAGCAACTTCGACCTTTAAATTATCTGACGGCTTAACAACCTCTTTTAAGTCGTTAAGAGATTTAATTTCAAGATAATTTCTAAGTATTTTTTTTTTCATTGAACCATTTTACCAACTTTTTCACCTCCAAATAAATGAAAATGTAAATGAGGAACTTCTTGTCCACCATTTTCGCTAATATTTGCTAAGGTTCTGTAACCCTCACCTTTATCTGTGGAAATACCTAACTTTTTTGCAACCAAAGATATACCTTTTATTAGACCGACAATTTCTTCTTCTGAAGCTTCTTCAGAAAAATGATCTAGGTCAATATATTTTCCTTTGGGTATAATTAATGCGTGTATTTTTTTTTGAGGGTTAATATCAAAAAATGATAAAATATATTTATCTTCATAAATTTTTTTGCAGGGTATCTCCTCTCTAAGTATTTTAGCAAATATATTGTTATTGTCATATTTTCTCATTTTTTTCTTTTATCAAGTTCTTCCATTATTTTTTCAATCTCAATATTATTTGCCTCAAGATACATTATCAAATGAAAAAAAACGTCAGCAGCTTCATGGATTTTATTTTTATTTTCTTCAACAGCTTCGATGAGTTCTTTTATCTCCTCTTGAATTTTTTCCCTTGATAAAGATTTATCATCTAATAATTTATTTGTGTAAGATCCTTCAATAGGAAAACTTTTTCTTTTCCTTGCAAGATCAATTAAATATTGAAGTGAATTTAACATATTAAATCCTAACAGGAATTCCCTTTGAATCCAAATACTCCTTAGCCTCTTTTAAAGAATGCTTTCCATAATGAAAAATCGAAGCAGCTAGAACCGCGCTAACTTTGCCAATTTTAATACCCTCAACTAAGTGATCTAAATTTCCTACTCCACCGGATGCTATTATAGGGATATTTACCTCTGATGAAATTCTTGACATAAGTTCCACATCATAACCTATTTGTGTCCCGTCTCTATCCATTGATGTCACTAATAACTCTCCGGCACCACATTCTTCCATTCTTTTAACGTGTTCTAAAGCATCTATTCCACTATTATTCCTTCCTCCATGAGTAAATATTTCCCACTTATCTCCTTTTTTTTTTGCATCTACTGCAACAACGATACATTGTGATCCAAACTTTTTAGAGCTTTCAGTAACGACTTTATAGTTTTCCACGGCAGCGGTATTTATTGAAACTTTGTCCGCTCCACTATTTAATAATTTATTTATATCTTCTGTATTTCTAATTCCTCCTCCTACTGTCAAAGGGACAAAACATTTCTTAGATGTTTTTTTAACTACATCATAAATGATGTCTCTTTTTTCATTAGATGCAGTAATGTCTAAGAAACAAATTTCATCTGCTCCACCATCACTATAAATCTTGGCTTGTTCAACGGGATCTCCAGCATCTTTTAAATCGATAAAGTTTATGCCTTTGACAACACGACCATTCTTTACGTCTAAACAAGGAATTATTCTATTTTTAAGCATCTTCTTTTATTAATTCTTCTAGTACAATATTTCCATCATAAATTGCTTTGCCAACTATTATCCCCTCAATATTCCTCAAACTTTTGGCTTTTTTAACATCGTCAATAGACGAAACTCCGCCTGAAATAATTACCGGACAATTTTATATTTCAGCTACTTTAGATGTTTCTTCAAAATTAGGACTTTTTTTTGTACCATCACGACTTATATCTGTATAAATTAATCTACTAATACCATAGTCATTTATTTCTTTTAAATAATTTAAACTTAATTGATTAGAGTTCTCCATCCAACCAGATATTAACAAAGAGCCATCTTTGGAGTCCAAGCCTAATGCGATTTTATTTGGAAACTTTTTACAAGCTTCTTTTAAAAAATTTTTATCTTTTATAGCTGCGCTTCCTAAGATAACTTTTTCAACACCAACATCTATAAATTTTTTTATTGTTTCAAAGTTTCTTATACCTCCACCTATCTGTATTTTAAAATTAAATTTATTAATTATTTCTTGAATAATATCAAAATTAATTATTTCACCTGTTAAAGCCCCATCTAGATCAATTAAGTGTAAATTTTTAAAACCAAGTTGATTAAATTTGCTCGCTTGGCTAACTGGAGATATTTCATATTCAGTTTTATTTTTAAAGTTACCCTTTACTAGTCTTACACACTTTCTATCTTTAATATCTATCGCTGGAAATATTTTCATTTAGTAATGTATAAAACCTTTATTAATCGAATAGTTTCTAAAGTAAATGGAATTTCAATCATAATTATAAATTTATAAAATTTTTAATTAGTTGTAATCCTAACTTATCACTCTTTTCTGGGTGAAATTGTGTTCCAAATATATTTTCTTTTTCAACTGCGCAAACGTGACTAGATGAATAATTAGTTGTAGACGAAATTACATTTTCATCATCAGGAATGAATTCGTAGCTATGTACAAAATACATGTGTGAATTATTTTTAATATTTTTAAAAATTTTACTATTTTTAATAATTTTAATTTGATTCCAACCAATGTGAGGTAGTTTATATTTTCCGTTTTGGTTATCTATTTTAGTAACTTTTCCAGAAATCCAACCTAAACCCTTTGTTTCCGATTCTTCATATCCAATATCAGCGAACATTTGCAATCCAACGCAAATTCCAAGTAAGGGTTTTTTATTTGTTATTGCAAAATCATTTAAAGTTTCAATTAAACCACTAATATTAGTTAATGCATTTGTGCAACTTTTAAATGAACCTTGCCCTGGTAATACTAACTTGTCACTCAATTTTATTTTGTTTAATTCTGAAGTGACCTCTATCTTTATTTTACCTTCTGCAACTTCTTTAAAAGAGTTAATTACAGAACTTATGTTCCCTGATTTATAATCTACAATTGTTACGTTCATTAATTCTTATAAAGAACCTTTAGTAGAAGGTATTACGTTCTTGTTTCGTGAATCAATTTCAAGTGCACTTCTAAGTGATCTTGCTAAACCTTTAAAGCAAGACTCTACTTTATGGTGACTATTGTCTCCATATAAATTTTCGATGTGCAACGTAATTCCAGCTGCTTGTGAAAATGCCTGAAACCATTCTTTAAACAGTTCTGTCTCCATCTCTCCAAGTTTTTCAACTTTTAGGTCAACTTTCCAAATTAAATAAGGTCTATTTGAAATATCTAAGGCCACTCTAGTTAATGTCTCATCCATTGGTATCATTGCATGGGCATATCTCTTTATACCAACAAATTTTTTTGAAGCTTTCTTTAAACATTCTCCAATTGCAATACCTGTATCCTCTGTAGTGTGATGAAGATCAATGTGAGTATCACCTTTTGCTTTAACTTTTAAATCAATAGATGAGTGTTTTGATAATTGTTCTAACATATGATCTAAAAAACCAATTCCAGTATCTATGCTAAATTTACCCTTGCCATCGATATTTAATGCTACATCTATTTTGGTCTCTTTAGTTTTTCTACTTATCTCTGCTTTTCGCTTCATATTTTGTTAGGTATATATGCATTATCGACTGATATCAACATCAGTTAATTTAACACTTGAACATTTTAAATTAATATCCATTTAAGATTGATGACAACAATTGTATTAGTAAGAAAAAATAATGACGTAGTTGTGGCAAGTGATGGTCAGGTGAGCATGGGAAATACTGTCATTAAAAGCACAGCAAATAAAGTAAGAAAAATAGAAAAGAGAAACGTAATTGCAGGCTTCGCTGGATCAACTGCAGACGCGTTGACACTTTTTGAAAGATTAGAGTCGAAACTTGAAAAACATGCAGGCAATTTGACAAGGGCCTCCGTAGAGCTTGCAAAAGACTGGAGGACAGATAAATACCTCAGAAGATTAGAGGCTCTAATGGCTATTGGTGATAAAGAAAAAAGTTTCATAATTTCTGGTACAGGCGATGTGTTAGAGCCAGAGGGTGACGTGATTGGGATTGGTTCTGGTGGTAATTATGCTTTAGCGGCAGCAAAAGTCTTAATGGACACGGATTTGTCAGCAGAGGATGTAGCAAAAAAAGCTATAAAGGTTGCCTCTGATATTTGTGTTTTTACAAATAACAATATTAACATCGAAAAAATTTAATGGAAAAAACTAATATTAAAACATTTCCAAAAGAAAAAAGTGGGCAAAACAATAATTTTGTAAATTCTTTATCTCCAAGAGAAATTGTTTCTGAACTAGATAGATATGTAGTTGGACAAAATAAAGCAAAAAGAGCTGTTGCAATAGCATTAAGAAACAGATGGAGAAGACAAGCATTAAAGGGCGAAATGAAAGATGAGGTTTTGCCAAAAAATATTCTAATGATAGGACCAACAGGTGTAGGAAAGACTGAAATATCAAGAAGACTATCAAAATTAGCTGAAGCTCCCTTCGTAAAAGTTGAGGCAACTAGATTTACAGAAGTTGGTTATGTAGGAAGAGATGTAGAGCAAATAATTAGAGATCTTCTTGAAATTGCCATAGCGATGGAGAAAGTAAAAAAAAGAAAAGAGGTGTACGCACAAGCGCAAAAGCATGCTGAAGAAAAAGTACTGGATGCTCTAGTTGGACCTAAGGCTAGCATTGCTACAAGAGAAAGCTTTAGAAAAAGACTAAGAAATGGTGACTTAGATGACAATGAAATTGAAATAGCGGTGAATGAAAATAATTCTATGCCATCCTTTGAAATTCCCGGTATGCCAGGTGCAAATGTAGGCATGATTAACATTAATGATTTATTAGGAAAATCAATGGGCACTAAGTCAAAGAAAAAAAAAATGACTGTAAAAGAGTCTCATGAAATTTTAATTAATGAAGAATCTGATAAATTAATAGAACAAGATAAAATTATAAAATCAGCAAAAAATTCCACAGAAAACAATGGAATAGTTTTCTTAGATGAAATTGATAAGATCTCTGCAAGAACTGATAGAATTGGGGGTGATGTTTCACGAGAGGGTGTTCAGAGAGATTTATTGCCATTGATAGAAGGAACCTCTGTTAGCACTAAGTATGGACCAATTAAAACGGATCATATTCTTTTCATAGCTTCTGGAGCTTTTCAATTAGCAAAACCGTCAGATCTACTTCCAGAATTACAAGGTAGGCTACCCATCAGAGTAGAGCTGGATGCTTTAACAAGTGATGACTTTAAAAGAATACTAAGGGAACCTGATAATAGTTTAATTAAACAATACAAGGCTCTTCTTAAAACGGAAAATGTTGATCTTGAGTTTTCTGATGATGGAATAGATACAATTGCTTCCCTCGCAACAGAGGTGAACTCTTCAGTTGAAAATATCGGTGCAAGAAGACTTCACACAATAATCGAAAGAGTATTAGATGAAGCAAGTTTTACTGCAACAGATAGAGCTGGCGAAAAAATTATTGTGGACTCAAAATATGTTAAGAAAAATTTAGGCGAACTTGTAAAAGATACAGACTTATCAAAATTTATTTTATAGTTTAAGAACAATTTCAAAAAAACCACTATTTCCTTTTTTATCATCAAATTGATTTATTTTTTTAATCATTCTCATTAAGTGCGAGGAAGTTTTTAGATAATCTGGAACAGAATTTTTAAGAATACTAAATTCGTTTGAAACATAGGGGTTTTCTTTATTCTTAGACCTTAACCCTTTTCCTGTTATAACCTTGATTTTAGAGATTTTTTTATGGAAACAATCTAATACTAGGTTTTCAATTTTTTTATTTGCTTCCTCTAATGAGTAACCGTGTAAATCATAAGTTATTTCCTTTAGTTTTTTGATATGAATATCTTTATCCTTTTTTTCTAAAGGTGAAGAGCTCTCTAAAAATTTTTTCCAATCTTTTAAATCTTGTTCTGTGATTTTTTTTTTCAATTAGTTCTGAGTGCTTATTAACTTCCAATTTGGATTACTTGAATTAATATCTTTCGAAAATACCCATGTATCAAAAACTTTTTTAACTTTTTCAGGATCGCCTGATAAAATTTTTTTATTTTTGTCTTTCATGCAAGAAATGATTTCACTTACAAAATCAACCGTTACTTCTAAAAAATTTCCGTTTTTTTTGTGTTCTTTAATGGTAGCTGAGTTAATTCCTATAAATGTGGTCTCAGATATTTGACCTTGAGAATTTCTGTCTATTAGAGCATCGTTAAAACTCTGATATACCTTTTCACTTAATATTGGTTTAATCTTTTTTATATTGCCGGAGGCAAAATCAGTAATAATGTTTTCATAAGCTATTTTCGCTCCTTTAAGAAAATTTGCTTTTGCCTCATCATCAAAATTGTTATAATTAAATTTCTTTTGAGGTGTTTCTTTAGGTAAATCATGCGCAAAACTTGCTTCAATATTTTCCTCATGACCCGTTCTTCTTCCCAAGATACCTCTTAATCTCAAAAAAATGAAACCAGCTATCATTGCTAGCAATATAATATCGATATACTCAAAACTATAATTCATATATAAATAATAGTAACATGTTTGATAATTTCAACTAGCTTTTTTAAATAAAGACAAATGAACACACTTTTGCTTTTAATTATTGGAGTTCCTCTATTGGAAATCTATTTGTTCATAAAAATTGGTTCATATATAGGGGCCATGTACACGATTTGCTTGATTTTAGCGACTGCAATATTGGGGGTTTATTATGCTAAATATGAGGGTTACAATTCTCTCAAATCTGGACTGTCTCAAATTGTTAAAAATGAGTTGCCTGTTTATGAAATTATTTCAGGGGCGGCATTAGCCTTCGCTGCACTACTATTAATTATTCCAGGCTTTGCAACAGATTTTATTGGAATTTTGATAATTTTTCCACCAACTAGAAAATTATTATTTAAAAATCTTTCTAGTGAAATAAAAGGGAAAGAAGAGGTTAAAAAAGATATTATTGAAGGTGAATATAAAGACTTAGATGATGACAATGACAAAAAAATTTAAAATTTTAGCTGATTTTGTTAAAGATATATCTGTTGAAACAGCTGACGTTGAAACTTATCTTTTTGTAAAAGATAATATAACAAAATATCATCTTGGTATTGACATAATCTCTAAGCCCCTAAAGAATAAGATGATAGAAGTTGAAACAACTTTTAATTATCAAGACAAAGAGGCTAATGCAAAGAGATCTTTATTTGAGATAAAGTATGCGGCTATAGTAAAACTAGATGACGATGTTAAAGATAAAGATATGGTAAAAAAAATCCTTTTATGTGAAGTGCAAAAAGAAATTTATCCAAAACTTGAAAAGTGTTTTACGAATTTGATTAAGGACTCTGGATTTCCAGAACTTAAATTTGAGAAGAAGGTAGATTTTGACGAATTATTTAAACAAAGAAGCAGCTAGAAAAAGTTTTTTTTCTGGCACTGCTTAAGATATAATTGGTGCAATTTTAACTCTTCCTCAGTTGGATAAACTATATTCTTGCAATAATCTTTGGTCATTTCTAAATTTACTTGAGAGTCAAAATTATCATTTTCAAAAGATAGAGTTGGTTCTTTTTGATCGATTAAATTAACATAAACTTTCAATAAAAGTTCACAATCAACTAAAGCAGTATGCAGTTTGCGTTTTGAATTATCTATCTTATATCTTTTACAAAGCGCATCTAGACTATTTTGGGAACCTGGAAACTTATTTTTTGCCAGTTCCAAAGTATCTAACACAACTTCTTGAATTTTTTCCTCGCCAAGAAGTTTTAACTCGTTATTTATGTGAGCTAAATCGAAACTTGCATTGTGTATTATTAATTTTTTCCCTTTTATAAATTTGAGAAACTCATCTTTTATTTCTCTAAATTTTTTTTTATTTGATAAGAATTCATTCGTATAACCATGTACTTTGAGAGCATCTTTCGAAACATTTCTCTCCGGATTAAGATAATAATGAAATTTATTATTAGTTGGTATTTGATTTTCAAGCTCTATACATCCAATTTCTACTATCCTATGACCTTCAGCTACAGACAGGCCTGTTGTTTCAGTATCAAGTACTATTTCTTTCATTTAGAATTTTATTTTTAATAATATTGACTTTTTTTCTTAAGTCCATCTTATTTGAATTATTTTCAATTATAAATTGAGATTTTTTTTTCTTATAAATGTTTTTTTTTTGAATTGATCTAAAATATTTTGTCAATTTAATATTAAAAAATTTTCTTTTAATTATTCTTTTTTGAATATTTTTTTTATTTGATTGAACGAAAATAACTATGTCTTTTTTCTTATAAATATTGTTTTCGAAATATAGAGGAATATCTAAAACTACATACTTATTCTTTCCATTATCAGATAGAAATTTTTTAAGTCTCTTTCTAACAATCGGGTGTATTATTTTAGAAATTTTTCTAATATTTGATCTATTGTTTAGTATTGCTTCCACTATTTCTTTTTTTTTAATCGGAAATGATTTAATAAATTTGGGAAATCTTTTTTTAAGTTTTTTGTAACATCTTTTGTCTTTTTGATAAATTTCAGCTAACTCAATATCAGCATAAAATGTAGGTAATTTAAGAATTTTTGCAACAATAGTTTTGCCAGAACCAATCTCTCCTACAATTGCTATTCTAATCATATAAAAATTTTAATAATTCCTCATCAATATTAGGCAAAATATTGTGCCAAGTAAAAAAAGATTGCTGTGCTTGAAATACAAACATCATTTTACCATTCGATATTTTGTTTTTATGTTTTTTTGCTTCTTTTAAAAAATTTGTTTCCTTTGGATTATAGATTAAATCATAAAATATTTTGTTTTTTCCTATCTTATTAAAATTAATAGGAAGGCTGTCATTCTTATTTAGTCCTAAACTAGTTGCATTAACAAATATATCTATATTTTTTGGTATTTCTCCCCATTCCACAATTTCTGTTTTAGAAAACATTTTTTTTAACCATAAAGTTTTTTCTTTTGTCCTATTGCTTATAAAAATTGAGTTGGCATGCATTTTATTTAAGGCTAAAATCACAGAAGAAACAACTCCTCCTGCCCCTAAAACTAAAATATTCTTGTTTTTAACGTCAAAATTCGAATATTTAAGCGCAAGCTCAAAACCCATTATATCTGTGTTGTGCCCAATTGTTTTATCATCTTCGCTCAGTATAGTGTTTACTGATTGTGAAACATGAGCTTCATCTGTCAATTTATCTAAAAAAGGAATTATTTCCCTTTTAAAGGGTACAGTTACATTAATTCCAGTAAATTCCTTTTTTTTTATTCTTTGACAAAATTCTTTTAATTCAGCTACCTCTAATAATTTTTTACCATAATGTGCATCTATTTTATTCTGTTTTAACCAAAAATTATGTAATTTTGGTGACAGTGAATGCTCAATTGGATTTCCTATGACCAAAAATTTTTTCATTTTAAGCTTTCTAAATAATTTTTAATTTGTTTGATTGGTAAACCCATTATGGTGTTACTGTCACCCTCAATTTTAGAAAACAAATTTTTCCCTTCTCCTTCAATCTGATAAACGTTGTAAGCGTAAAGATTTTCATCACTGATTTTATTTAGGTAATCTTTCAGATCCTTTTCATTAAATTTTTTCATTGTAAGAGTTGCTTTTTCAGTGTGGTTCCAAATCATTGAACCATTTTTTGAAATGCAAACAGAACTAATTAAATTATGAGTTTTTCCATTCAGTTTCTTAAGGATTTCCAAAGCTTGTTTTCTTGATCTTGGCTTCGAAATAATCTCATTTTCAAGATCTATTACAGAGTCTGCACCAATAATTAAACTGTTGCTTTTTTGACTAATTTTATTTGCTTTTAGCTCAGCAAGATTTTTTGAAATTATTTCAGGGGATGCACCTTCTTTAAGCAAACTTTCTTTAATCTGATCTTCATCAATATTTGAGGGCTCAACTATACATCTTAAGCCGTTTTGCTCTAGTATAGTTTTTCTCACTTTGCTTTTCGATGCTAATATTAATTCAAATTCATTGCTCATTGTTTTTTGAAATCTCGTATATTTTAATCACCGATGCAGCAGTTTCCTCGACAGATTTACGTGTTACATCAATTATCGGCCACCCATATTTTCTAAATGTTTTTTTTGCTTCATTTACCTCATTAATAATTTCATCTAGTTTAGTGTAATTTGTGCTCTCTGTTTCTTTTAAAGAGTTTAGTCTATTCTTTCTTAAATCCTGAAGCCTTTCAGGTTCGGTTGTAAGACCAATTACACATATTTTCTTTGGGTGTTCTTTCAAAAAATTCGGTATTGAATCTTCGTTAACCAGAGGGATATTAGAAGTTTTAAGGCCTTTGTTGGCTAAATAAATAGATGTTGGTGTTTTACTGGTCCTACTTACTCCAAGTATAATAATTTCTGACTTATCTATATCTTCTAGTGAATTTCCATCATCATGATTCATTGTAAATTGGATGGCTTCTATTCTTTCATAATAGTCATCATCGAGAGCGTGTTGGGCGCTAGGAATATTAGAAGCTTTCATGTTTAATAGTTTAGAAAAACTTATTATTAAATCTCCAAGCACCCCAAAACAAGGTAACTTATTTTTATCGCTTTGCTCGCTTAAAAATTTTGCCAAATTTTTTTCAACTATTGTATACAAAATTATTGGATTTTTATCTTTTTTAGCTGTTTCTAAAATTTTCATTATTTGATTTTCAGTTCTAGTAAAAGAAAAATAGTGTGTTTTGTAATCAAAATTTTTAAATTGTGCTCTCAGCGCGAGAAATATCCTTTCTAACGTTTCTCCCGTTGAGTCTGAAATTAGGTATATATGGTATGTATTTTTCATGTATAAAATGTTAAAAAAAAATATTTTATTAACTATTTATTAATTAATTTTTTTATTTAAAATTAAATCTGTAAATCTCTTTATTTATTAACATATTTTATAATGTTAATAACTAATATAGTTAAAAAATGTATAATTAAAATAAATAGAAAAAGTGTTAAATTTATTGTTATTTTTAAAATTTAATTGTTGATTAAAAGTGTATAAAACGTAAATAAAAAATATTTCACATATTTAACAATGCCTAATACTAATAATAAATATATTAATGATATTTAATGACTCCCATACAAAAAGTTATAAAAGAAAAAAACATTGATTTAAAACCAATTTGGTTAATGCGCCAAGCTGGTAGGTATTTACCAGAATTTAGGAAAATAAGAGCTGAAAATACAGACTTTATGAAACTTTGCTTTAACAAAATTTTATCTCAAGAAATTACTTTACAACCATTAAGAAGATTTAATTTTGACGCTGCTATTATTTTTTCTGATATATTAGTAATTCCTTTTGGACTTGGACAGGATGTTAAATTTGAAAAGGACTATGGTCCAAGATTAGGTTCATTTAATTTAAATAATGTCTTGGAAGTTCAAGAGATAGATTTTACAAATAATCTTAAACCAATTTATGATTGCTTAAAAAGCTTAAGAAAAAATAAATTACTAAATAACAAAGATCTTATAGGTTTCTCGGGAGCTCCATGGACAATATTATTTTATATGTTAAACAAAAAATCACCAAAACAAGACTCTTCTTTTAAAAAATTTTTAAAAAAGGAGAATGATATATTTAGATTATTAGAAATATTAGAAAAATTTATAAAAATACATATTAAAAATCAAGTTGAGTCTGGCGCAACAGTTATTCAACTCTTCGATAGTTGGGCTGGATTGTTATCAGAAGCCCAACTTAAAGATTTAGTCTTTGGTCCTACAAAAAGAATTGTTCAATATGTAAAATCTTTAAATGTACCTATTATATGTTTTCCAAGAGGTATTCCCAATTATGAAAACTTTGTAAACGAAGTAATTCCTGATGCAATAAGTATTGATGATATGACAAATCCTGAGATAGCGGCAGAACAAATTAATATAGTTGTTCAGGGTGGTTTAAAACCAGAGCTATTACTAGGTTCGAAAGAAGATCTTAAAAAAGAAGTGATGAAATATTTGGGTATATTTAAGGAAAAACCTTATATATTCAATTTAGGACACGGTGTCCCCCCTAATACGGACCCCGGTATGATAGACTATTTAGTAAAGGTAGTAAAAAATTTTCAATGAAAAACCATCCTAAAATAAAATTTGGAAAAACCGGTGTCCTCTTAGTGAATCTCGGAACACCCAATTCAACAAGTTGGTTTGATATCAGAAAATATTTAAAGGAATTTTTATCTGATAGAAGAGTTATAGAAGTAAACCCAATTCTTTGGCAAATAATCTTAAATCTAATTATACTTAACCTAAGACCTTCGAAAACGGCAAAAGCTTATAAGGAAATTTGGATGAAAAATGAAAACATGTCTCCTCTTAGATATTACACAATCAATCAGGCAAAAAAAAGCATCAAGCAAGTTAGCTAACGATAATATAATTGTTGACTATGCTATGAGATATGGAGAACCGAGTATAAAAAGCAAAATATCAGAACTACACGATCAAGGTTGCGAAAACCTTGTTATTTTGCCTCTATATCCTCAATATGCTGCTGCCACTACCGCCACAGTTTGTGATGAAGTTTATAGGACATTAATGAAAATGAGATGGCAACCCAGCCTCCAAATAATTCCTCATTATGAGTCTGAACCACTATACATTGATGCTCTTCATAAAAGCTTGGAAAAAAAAATTTCAGAAATTAATTGGCAACCTGAGTTAATTATGGCCTCATATCACGGAATACCCCAGAAGTATTTTGACAAAGGAGATCCATATCAATGCTATTGTCAAAAAACTACAAGGCTACTATCAGAAAAATTTAACAAACACAAAATCATGACAACGTTCCAATCAAGATTTGGACCACAAAAATGGTTACAACCCTACACAGACAAAACTTTAGAAAGTCTCCCAAAGGATGGAATTAAAAATTTATTAGTTATTTGTCCAGGCTTCTCTTCTGACTGTGTAGAAACCCTGGAAGAGATTGCAATACAAGGTAAAGAGAGTTTTTTACGATCTGGCGGAAAAAACTTTGATTTAGTGCCCTGTCTAAACGATACTAGTGATCATATAAATTTAATTGTAGAATTAATAAACAGATACAAATAATCAAATGAACTCATATCTTATTTTTAAGGCACTTCATTTAGTTTCACTTATATCTTGGATGGCAGGTTTGCTATATCTGCCAAGAATATTTGTTTATCATGCTGAGAATAATGACAATGAGACTGTTACTAATATTTTTAAGATAATGGAAAAAAAACTTTACTTTTACATAATGTATCCTGCAATGTTGTTAACATGGGCATTTGGTTTATTGCTGTTGCATTTAAATCATGAACTTCTTTTACTTACATGGATGAAAATTAAACTAATTTTAGTAATAGTTTTAACAATCTATCATTTTCAATTAGGCTCATTTCTTAAAGATTTTAAAAAAAATGAATGTAAAAAAAGTTCCAAATTTTTTAGATTTTTCAATGAAATTCCCACTCTTTTGTTAATTTTAATAGTATTTTTGGCTATTTTAAAGCCAATCTGGGGTTGAAAAATAATTTTAAGTATATATATTTAATTCATCTAAATAATTTCCCACAATATGAATATTCAAGAACTTAAAACAAAATCGTCAGAACAGCTTATTTCTCAAGCTACTGAGCTAGGGATTGAAAATGCAAGTACTTTGAGAAAACAAGAAATTTTATTTGCCATACTAAAAAAACTAGCTGAGAAAGGTGAAGAAATAACAGGCGGAGGGGTTTTGCAATTGCTACAGGATGGATTTGGTTTTTTAAGAGCTATGGAGTCAAACTATTTACCAGGCGCTGATGATATTTATATTAGCCCTAGCCAAATTCGAAGGTTTGGATTAAGAACTGGAGATACAGTCGAGGGTCCAGTAAGAGCTCCGAAAGATGGGGAAAGATACTTTGCTTTATTGCAAGTAAGTAAGATAAATTTCGAGGAAACTGATAAGTCAAGGCACAAAATCGCTTTTGATAACTTAACACCATTATACCCAAATAAACAATTATCTATGGAAGTAGAAACTAATAAAGTTGAAAAAAAACCTGACTTAACACCAAGATTAATTGATCTTGTAAGCCCAATAGGCAAAGGGCAAAGATCATTAATTATTTCGCCTCCTAAAGCAGGAAAAACAATGATATTACAAAGCATCGCTAACTCTATTACTGCTAATCATCCAGAATGTTATCTAATGGTATTATTAATTGATGAAAGACCAGAAGAGGTTACCGATATGCAAAGAACAGTTAAAGGAGAAGTTATAAGTTCTACTTTTGATGAGCCCGCTCAAAGACACGTAGCTGTTGCAGAAATGGTGATCGAAAAAGCAAAAAGATTAACAGAACACAAAAAAGATGTTGTGATATTATTGGACTCGATAACAAGGTTAGGCAGGGCATATAATGCTGTAGTCCCTAGCTCAGGCAAGGTTCTTACAGGTGGTGTTGATGCCAATGCACTTCAGAGACCAAAGAGATTTTTTGGAGCTGCAAGGAATATTGAGGAAGGAGGTTCGTTAACTATAATTGCAACAGCTTTAATTGATACTGGAAGCAGGATGGATGAGGTAATTTTTGAGGAATTCAAAGGAACTGGGAATAGCGAAACCATATTAGATAGAAAAATATCTGAAAAGAGAATATTTCCTGCAATTGATATAACTAAATCTGGTACAAGAAGAGAAGAATTATTATTTGATAAAAACGATCTTCAAAAAATGAATGTTCTTAGAAGAATAATAGCTCCAATGGGTTCAATGGATGCAATCGAGTTCATAAATTCAAAACTTAAAAATACCAAAAATAATTCAGAATTCTTTAATTCGATGAATAAACCAAGTTAAACTTTCAAATATCCCAAGTTTACCATTTCTTTTGAAAAAGCATTCTCAATTTTGTTTGTTTGTTTTTTAGTCAGAACTCTTTTCCAATCACCAATCTCACCTTTTCTAAAAAAGAATTTACCCTCTCCTTTTTCTCTAAAACCTTGTTTTTTCTCCAAATTTGACAAAGTTTGAAAATTTGTCTGCTCAATAGAATATTGCAACTTTTTAGTGTCAATTTTAAAACCTTGAATTTTAGAAAGATAATGAAGAATTTGAGAAAAAGTTTCAGTTGTCTTATTAACCATATCTTCATATTTTATAACCAATACCTCGCCTGAATTAAATGTTCTCCAAGACTCATAATGAACTGACCATTTCCCAATAAGTGAACTTTTAAATTTCCCTCTTTTAGAATCAGGAAATTCAAAATTAAATTCTGCGTTCATTATGTTGATAGTTTCATCAATACTCTTTCCGAGATGATGTGAATAAGATACTGCCACATCCCTTGGATCTCGTATTAAATAAACAGCTCCTGCAGTCTGACTTTTGTCAGTAAACTTAAATGGTCCTACGGTACATAAAGCATTATGTGTTTTGACGTAATTTATCTTATTATGTAAATTGATAAAATTTTGCATACTGGACCAATTTTTAACTATTTCTTCAAATTTTAGATAATCAACATTTAACTTCTCAAGTAAACTGAGATTTGGAAAGCTGTCACATTTAAAATTGTCGGTAGCAAACTTATTTATGTTAAGCTCAGATTCGGGTTTGGAAAAGTAACTTTTTAAGAATAACCTTAACCAAGTATTCCCACTTTTAGGATATGAAGCTAGCCATATAATCATAATATATTTTAATGATATCCTTATACAAAATTCAATATATAATATATTTATGACAATTTGTGCCCTATCAACAGGAATTGGAGCTTCGGGGGTTGCTATAATCAGAATTTCTGGTCCCGAAACAGGTTTCTTAATTAAAGCATTAACAAATAAGCCAATGCCAAAGCCTAGAGAGGCCACACTTCTAGAATTAAACAATATCAATACTTCTAGACCAATAGATCAAGGAATAGTTTTATGGTTTCCGGGGCCAAAGAGTTATACTGGCGAGGATATGGCAGAATTGCAGGTTCATGGTAGTAAAGCAGTAGTAAAAGAACTTCAAGATACAATTATTGACACTAAGAAATGTAGATTAGCAGAACCTGGTGAGTTTACAAAGCTCGCTTTTTTGAATGGAAAGATAAATTTGCTTCAAGCTGAAGCAATTGGAGATTTAATAGCAGCAGAAACCGAAATCCAAATGCATCAAGCCCAAAATATAATAAAAGGTAAATCTTTTTTAAAATTCAATGAGCTAAGGGAGAAATTAATCAAAGTTTTGTCAAAAATAGAGGCAAAAATTGATTTTCCAGAAGAAGACCTACCTTCTAATGTTCTTGAGGATATCAAAAAGAAAGTTACTCATATCGAAAAAGAAATAAAAAAAATATTAATTAACTATGAAGTGGGAGAAAGAATAAGAACAGGTTATAAAATTGCAATTGTCGGTCCACCTAATTCTGGTAAATCAACTTTGATGAATTATTTAAGCAAAAGGAATGTTGCAATTGTTTCAGATGTTGCAGGAACTACAAGAGATGTATTGCAAACGAATTTAAACTTTTATGGTTACCCAGTTATAATTTCAGATACTGCAGGTATTAGAGAATCAAAAGATGTAATTGAGAAAGAAGGTATTAAATTATCTTTCAAAAATGCAGAAGAAGCGGACCTTCGAATAGTTGTCATAGAGCCGGAAAACGTTGATTTTATGGGTTTTTTGGATGATCTATTTAGTAAAAACACGATTTTAGTTATTAACAAATCTGACCTAAATAAATACAGTGTGATAGATAGATTTAAAAAATACAATCCAATTTCAGTATCTTTCCTTAAAGAAAAAAACATAAAAGAATTATTAAATCGCATTAAGAAAAATTTAATAGCTGATATGCAGTTTAGTGATGATGTTTTTGTAACTAGAGAAAGACACAAAAATAATTTAAGAGAGTGTTTAATAAATTTGCAAAATTTCAAAAACAAAACCGACTCTTTAGATTTTGATAAAGGCGCAGAAGACTTGAGACTGGCACAAGTTAGTTTAGGTAAAATAGTTGGAAAAGTCGACGTAGAGGCTATATTAGGCAGTATTTTCAACGATTTTTGTATAGGAAAATAAGCTCAAATTAACTGGATTTTAAGCTAAAATATATTAAATATCATTGGTATTAGCCATTATTTCAATGTTTTTTTGTTAAAACTTGTAAAATTCGCTATCAATTATAAATTCGACATATGAGAAATAATTATTCATTTGATGTTGTTGTTATAGGGGGTGGCCACGCTGGTTGTGAAGCTGCTGCTGCATCTGCACGAATGGGTGTGAAAACTGCATTATTTACAAATAACACAAACACTATAGGTGAGATGTCATGTAACCCAGCAATTGGAGGGCTTGGGAAAGGTCATCTTGTTAGAGAAATAGATGCGTTAGATGGAGTCATGGCTGATATAGCAGACAAATCCGGCATACAATTTAGATTGCTTAATAGAAGTAGAGGACCAGCGGTACAAGGACTCCGAACACAAAGTGACAGGTCTATCTATAAATCAAAAATGCAAGAAAAACTTCTAAACTACTGTAATTTAAGCATTTTTTCGTTATCAATAAATTCATTTATAATTGAAAATAATTCGATAAAGGGTCTTAAGGCAACGGGTGATATAGAAATTAAATGTTCTAAGGTAATACTCACTACTGGCACTTTTTTAAATGGTTTGATCCATATTGGTGATAAAAGAACACCTGCTGGCAGGTTTGATGAAAAACCAACTTTGGGTTTGTCGGATCAATTAAAAAAACATAATTTTAAATTAGGTAGACTAAAGACAGGAACTCCTCCTAGGTTAGACGGTTCAACAATCAATTACAATATTTTGGAAAAGCAAGAAGCAGATAAAGATATTTCTTTTTTTTCTTTCTTAACCAACAAAATTTATAACAATCAAATTTCTTGCAGCATGACATATACAAATAAAAAAGTTCATAAGATTATTTTCGACAACTTAAAAAAAAGTGCCATATATTCTGGAAGCATTCAAGGTGTAGGTCCTAGATATTGTCCATCGATTGAAGATAAAATTTATAAGTTCAAAGAAAAAACTAGACATCAAATTTTTCTAGAGCCTGAGGGCCTCAAAGATAATACTGTGTACCCAAATGGTATTTCTACTTCCTTACCTGAAGAAATACAGCGTAAAATATGTAATAATATCAGTGGTTTAGAGGAAGCAAAAATTCTCAGACCTGGATATGCAATAGAATACGATTATGTTGATCCTAGAGAGCTTTTTTTAACTTTAGAGACAAAAAAAATTAAAAACTTTTACCTAGCAGGTCAAATAAATGGAACCACTGGTTATGAAGAAGCTGCAGCTCAAGGCTTGATTGCTGGTGCCAACGCAGCTTTATCTGTTCAAAAAAGGGAACCATTAATTTTAGATAGATCACAAGCTTATATTGGCGTTATGATAGACGACTTAGTCACTAAAGGAGTTGCCGAGCCATATAGAATGTTCACTTCTAGGGCTGAGTACAGGTTAACCCTAAGATCAGATAATGCAGACTTAAGGTTAACTCAAATAGGAATTAAAATTGGGTTAGTTTCGAAGAAGAGAGCGGAAGTTTTCAATTTTAAAAGTAAAAATTTAATTAATATTTCAGCTACTATGGATAAATTAAAGATTTCACCATCGAAAGTTGTGAAATATGGTGTAAAAATAGCTAAAGATGGGGTTTTAAGGACTGCTAGTAATATATTGGCTCAAAAGAATGTTAATATGAAAAAAATTAGAGAAATTTGGCCTGAATTACCATATTTTTCAAAAGAAATTGATAAGCAACTTGAAACTAATGCACATTATAAGGGTTATTTAAAGAAACAAAATGCTGATATATTGGCTTTCAAGAGAGATGAAAACCTAGTAATTCCAGATAACATTAATTATGACAGTTTTTCCGGTTTTTCAAACGAAGTTAAGTCAAAATTCAAGCAAATAAAGCCGAAAACAATGGGTCAAGCGCTCAGAATTGACGGTATAACTCCAGCAGCAGTGTTTATTCTGTTGTCACATCTAAAAAGAAAGTCTATTAAGAATTCAGCTTGATAGAAAATAAATATATTAAATTAAGAAAAAATAACGTTTCACGTGAAACATGTGTAATGCTAGAAGAGTATATACACAATATAGTAGAGAAAAATAATAAAATAAACTTGATAAGCAAGAAAAGTGAGAAATTTATTAGAGAAAGGCACATAATTGATTGTGCACAAGCCATTGATTTTATTGATGAAAAAGATAAAAAATGTATTGACATAGGCTCAGGTGCAGGTTTACCTGGCATTGTGCTTGCAATTCTTTTAAAAGGGAAAAAAAGCGATATGGAATTTGTGTTATACGAAAAAAGTTATCATAAAGCAAAATTTCTAAGAGAAGTCTCAGGTAAGCTGAGTCTGAAAACAAGAGTTATAGAAAAAAATGTTTTTGAGGAAAAAAATATTCTTGCCGACACCGTTATTTCGAGAGCATTTAAACCCTTACCCGAACTGCTCGAACTAGTTTCAAATAATTTTAAAAAGATTAAAAACTTAGTTGTATTCATGGGAGCAAACGGTGAAAAAATTTTGGATAGCAGCAAGATTAAATGGAAATTTAGTTTTGAAAAAAAACTAAGTGTTACAAATGAAAACTCATTTATCCTCAATATAAAAAATTTAAAGAGGGTTCAATGAAGGTTCAAATAATTTCAATTATAAATCAGAAAGGAGGCGTAGGAAAAACAACAACTGCTATCAACTTAGCAGCAGGACTTTCTTCCCAGGGAAAAAGAGTATTAATCATAGATTTAGACCCACAAGGTAATGCAACAACTGGAATAGGATTATCTAATCAAGATGATAGTTCAAATACAATTTATGGTGTTCTAAATGGGACAAAATCAATAGAAGACACAATTTATAAAACAAAATACAAAAATTTAGAAGCAATTAGGTCTAATGTTGATCTTTCTGGCCTTGAAATTGAAATTGCGAGTGACTCAAAAAAAGCTTTCATTTTAAAGGAAAAAATTGAGGAATTTCATAAAAATTCAACTCGAGATTACCATTATATTCTAATTGATTGCCCACCATCATTGAGCTTACTGACAGTAATGGCTTTAGTGGCTTCTGGGTCATTATTAGTACCTCTTCAAACTGAGTTTTTTGCTTTAGAAGGAATAACTCAGCTTATAAAAACAATAGAGCGAATTAAAAGTAGTTTGAACCCAACTTTAAAAATTAGAGGTATTCTACTTACAATGTTTGACAAAAGAAACAAACTTTCTCTACAGGTAGAAAATGAAGCAAGAAATTATTTTAAGGATAAAGTTTATAAAACTGTCGTGCCCAGAAATGTAAGATTATCAGAAGCACCCTCACACGGTATTCCAATTTTATTTTATGATAAATCATGTTCAGGAAGTAAGTCATATATAGGTTTTACTGAAGAATTTATAAATCAAGAAAAGGAATTTGAAAGCGCAGCCTAAAATGAATTATAAAATAAAAAGAGGATTAGGAAGGGGATTATCTTCACTAATTGGTGATAGTAAAGTCAAAACTAATATAACCAAACTTCCAATTAATGAGCTTAAAAGAAATAGGTTTCAACCAAGAAAGAATTTTGATGAAAATAGTCTCCTAGAACTCACAAATTCAATCAAAGAGAGAGGCGTTATACAACCAATTATCGCAAGAAAATTAGAAAACACAACTGGCAAATATGAAATTATCGCAGGGGAGAGAAGATGGATCTCAGCCCAAAGAGCTGGTCTGCATGAAGTGCCAGTCGTAATTACTGAGGCAGACGACTTAAAGTCCCTTGAATTTGCAATTGTGGAAAATGTACAAAGAAATGATCTGAACCCAATTGAAGAAGCGCAAGGCTACCAAAAGCTAATAGACGATTTTTCTTATGATCAGGAAAAAGTAGCAAAGTTTATTGGAAAAAGTCGAAGTCATGTTACTAACTGTTTAAGACTCCTTGCTCTTCCGGAAGATGTGTTGGTTCTTATTGAAAAAAATTTGATTTCACAAGGCCATGCAAAAATGTTGGTAGGTTTAGAAAATCCAGTTATTGTTGCAAAAAAAATTGTAGAAAAAAAACTTTCAGTAAGGCAAACAGAAAGTTTAGTTAAATTCTTTAAAGGAAAAAAAACTAAAAATAAATCTTCAAAGGATCCTAATATTTTAGAAATTGAAACGTCCTTGAAAGATAAATTAGGCTTAAGAGTATTTATCAAAAATAAAAAGAATAACTCAGGAATTCTTACTTTTGAGTATAAAGATTCAGATCAACTTAACAGAATTATTGATATTATTAAGTGGAATTATTAGAACTTGAGCTAGCTAGTAAAAAATCTGATATTATTAGGAAAGAATTGCCAATGTTTTTTTTAATAATTACTTCAATGTCGTTAACAGTCGAAATCTGATTAACTAATTCATTTGATTTCCAAACGCTTAGTTGTTTTTTCACTATATTTTTCTCTTTCCAAAAAATTGGTGGTTTATGTTCTGCAATTGCTTTATCGATGCTTGTGGTATCCGCTGTATTTCTCAAGTGGTATAATCTCTTCAACTTAATTAAAAGCGTTCTGAGCACTAGCATGCAATCCTCATGGGAATAACTGTTTTCATTAAGTATGTGGGCAGTTTTATAAGGGTTTTTTGCTAGACAATTATCAATCAATTCACTTACATTGTAATTTTCTGAAAGATTAGTTAGAATACTTATTTCTTCAAGACTAACTTTTGTTTTATTGAGTAAATAATTTTCAATTTTACCCAGTTCATTTTGTAAATTTTGCCTATCACCTCCACATCGGCTTGTTAAAAGGTTAATGGTCTCTTGGGATATGCTAATTTTTTTTTTCATAAAAAAATTTCTTGCTAATTGTGATAGCGAAACTTCTGTATCTTCATAAAAAGGTACACATGACAAAATTTTATCTTTTTCAAAAAAATTCCTTAATTTTGACTTTTTTTCTAAAAGACCTGAAAGTAAAACGATTTGATTATTTTCTAGTTTTTTTTGAGAAATATCTTTAATTATCTTTAATATTTTATCAGTTACTCTCATAATTATAATTAATTTCTTCTCTTCGAAAAATGAATTAGTGAATAAATTATTATAAAAATTTTCTGGTGAATTAATAATTTCTCTCTCTTCATATTTGAAAATAGAACCTTCAAATTTGTTTGTAAAATTTTGACTAATTAGGTCTTTTTTCAAACCTTCGTTATTTCCATAAAAAAGGTGTATATTACCGGATGATTTATTTGTTTTGAACTCGTGAGATTTGATTATCATGCTCTTAGGTTAAATAAGTAATTGTTTAAGTCTTCTATAATTTTATTAGTTAAATCATTTATTAAACTTTTTTCATATTTTCTTTGATTAAATTTATTGTTGTCCTTGGGGTATCCAAATTTTTCTTCAAACTTTTTCTTTCCAATTATGATTTCGTTTTTCTCAACTGCAATTTCAACACTAACTTTAAGTTCATAAGTCTTGGGATTCCCTTTATTGTCTTTTGAAGTTATTGAAATTTTATCATCTATATCTAAATATACATTAATAAAATCCTTGGAATTAGCGTCTGATTGATACCTCTTAAGATTATTTTTAATCTTAAAAAAGATTACATTTTCTCGATTTGACTCGATTTGGCCAATGTTTATTGATTTATTTTCACCATAAAATATTGGCTGATAACCACAGGCTGTTATTAGTAGCAAGATTGATAAAAAAAAAATTCTCATCAAATTATTAAGTTAATTAGTTTGTTCTTAATGTAAATACTTTTCTTAATTTTTTTTTCTCCTAAAAATTTTTTCAATTTTTCGTCTTTTTGAAGTTTCTGAACAAGTTTTTTTTCACTAATTTCCTCCATAGTTTCAATTAAAGTTCTTTTTTTACCATTAATTTGAACAACTATTTTGAAAGATTCCTCATGTAATAATGATTTATTTACTTTTGGCCAGGCAATATCTTTATTTACTCCAAGTTGTTGAATGCACTCGCTGGCAAAGTGCGGTATCATAGGCATAAATAATAAAAGTATTTTTTGGTAGTTTTCTTTTAAATTTTTTTCGTTATTAACATTGTTTAACTCTTTAATTAAAAAGTTATAAATTTCATGATAATTGGCCACAATAACATTATAATTAAAGCTTTCTAAGTTTTTAGTTATTTTATCAATATATGTGTTAACGAATGAAGATGTTGTGTCTTCAGAATTTTTTGAAGTTAAATTAATTTTTTTTAAAATATTTTCATGCAAATTCCAAAGCTTGTTTATAAATTTAAAGGATGCATTCATGCCTTGCTCTGACCATTGAATATCTCTTTCAGGCGGGCTATCAGACAACATAAATAGTCTTACTGCATCAGCACCATAGTTTAAAATCATACTTTCAGGATCAATCGTATTTTTTTTAGATTTAGACATTGACTCAGATGGACCAACTTTGATCGAAGAACCGGGTTTCGCTTTAAGAAAAAAATTATTTCCATCTTTTGTTTCAACCTCGCTAGGACTATACCATTTCCCATCTTTATCCATATATGTTTGATGACAAACCATACCTTGAGTGAATAGACCAGTAAAAGGCTCTTGGAATTTAAACTTTTCATTTTTAAAGCCAATTGCCTGCATAAAAAATCGAGAATAAAGTAAATGTAATATTGCATGTTCAACACCACCAATATACTGATCTACGGGCATCCAATAGTTTATGTCCTCATAATCAAAGCCGTATCCGTCTTCATTAGGAGAACAAAATCTTAAGAAGTACCATGATGAGCAAACAAAAGTATCCAAAGTATCCGTCTCTCTAGTATAAACTTTGCCATTTATTTTTACTTTCATCCAATTTTCTTGGTGCTCTAGAGGGTTACCTTTTGTGTGAAGGTCAATTTTTTGTGGTAATTTTACTGGAAGTTGAGTTTCCGGAATTGTAATAATTTTACCATTATCGTCGTAAGCAATAGGTATAGGACAACCCCAAAATCTTTGTCGAGAAATTCCCCAATCTTTAAGTCTAAAGTTAATTTTTTTTTTTCCTAAATTTTTTTTTTCTAAAACTTTTATCGTTTCAACAACAGACTCTTCTGGAACCTTAAGATTATTTAAGAATTTAGAATTGATTATTTTTCCACTTCCAGTGTAAGCTTCTTTTTCGATTTTAAGGTTTTCTTTCATATTATCTGGTTGAACAACCGGCTTAACATTAAGATTATATTTTAATGCAAAATCCAGGTCTCTTTGGTCATGTGCTGGACAACCAAAAACTGCTCCAAATCCGTAATCCATTAATACAAAATTTGCGAAATAAACTGGTGCAGTATTTTTAGGATCTAAAGGGTTTTGAGCTATTAAGTCAGTTTTAAAACCAATTTTTTCAGCTTGAGCAATGGACTCCTCCGTTGTTCCGGTCTTAGAACACTGATCTTTAAATACTTTGAAATTTTTATCATTTTCATAGAATTTTGACAAAGGATGATCAACTGATAGAGCTAAAAATGAAAAACCAAATAAGGTATCCGGTCTAGTGGTAAAAACCTTAACTTTATCAATTTGAGCATTTCCAATGATTTTAAAATCGACTTCGCATCCAAATGATTTTCCTATCCAATTTTTTTGCATTGTTTTCACTTTATCAGGCCAGTTTTTTAACTTATCTAAACCTTTTAAAAGATCTTCTGAAAATTTTGAAATATTAAAGAACCATTGATTTAACTTCTTTCTTTGGACGATGGCACCCGATCTCCATCCTTTTCCATCTATGACTTGCTCATTAGCTAAAACGGTTTGTTCGACAGGATCCCAATTCACGTAATTTTCTTTTCGGTAAACTAATCCTTTTTTATAAAGTTCTAAAAAAAACCTTTGTTGATGTTTATAATAATTTGGGTCACAAGTTGATATTTCTCTATCCCAATCAATTGAAAGCCCAAGTTTCTTAAGCTGTGATTTCATCATCGATATGTTTTCTTTGGTCCAGTCAGCTGGATCAAGTCTATTTTGTCTGGCAGCGTTTTCAGCTGGCATTCCGAAGGCATCCCAACCCATAGGGTGCAAAACATTATAATTATCCATGAACTTATAACGAGCTAATACATCACCTAAGCTGTAGTTACGAACGTGACCCATATGGATTTTCCCAGACGGATATGGAAACATTTCAAGACAATAGAATTTTTTCTTTTTTTTGTCAGTTTTAACAGAATAGGTTTTTTCCTCGATCCATTTTTTTTGCCATTTTGACTCAACTTCTTTAAAGTTATACCTATTCACGATTGATCTTAATTAGTGATTATTTTTTTACCAGTTTTTTTAAACTCTTCTTTATTTTTTTTAAATCCTTCTTTTTGATAAATAGTTGCCTTTTTTAAAATTGCTAATTTGATTTCATTCTGAACTTTTGATTTCACTTTTTTTATTTTACATGAATTCTGATTATTATCGGTACATGTTCTTTCATGTATTATTACTTCTAAACCATCAGCCCTGATTTCATTTGATAAAAATCTAATAGTTATTTTAAGATCTTTATTTAAACCTTCAGAGTTTGAATTAAACCAGTCCGTAATTATTATACCACCTGAGTAACTTGCGTTAGTAAACGTCACAAAATCTAAAACATCAATTGATGCTCTCCAAAGTTCATTAGAGGATGCAAAATCAAACGTACCACCCGCGTTTGGTTTTTTTAAAAAACGGAGACCTCTTCCTTCTTCAATATTCTTTTTAACTCTGTCTTGAACATTAACAGGGTTATCTTTAACATCAGACCTTTTAAAAGCCCCGCAGCTTGAAAGCATGAAAATTGATACTAAAATTAAAAAAATGTTAATTTTTTTCATAAAAAAGTGTTAAAAACACTATAGTACAAAAAAATCAATAAAATAAGGGATTTTAATAGTGATATAAATACAACACAATTAAAGAAAAACAGCGTTTTTATTATAAAATAGAGCAAAATTTCAATTAAAATTGGTAATTATACGCCATTCATATGAATAACTAATAAGGAGTAATTATGGATAAATTAAAAACAATAGGATTAACAGCTTTAGCAGGTTCGCTTGCAGCAGTTAATGCTAATGCTGGAGAAATGACTGTATCAGGTGCATTTGCAGCTACATACGTAACAGGGGAAGGTGACACTGGAAACATTGCCACTGACCACGGTGTAGGACTTGGATCTGATAAAGACGTTACTTTCTCTGGTTCAGGTGAACTAGATAATGGTTTTACATTTTCTGGTTACACACTTATGAAAGAAGGAAGTAACTTTAACATTTCATCTTCTGCACTTTCATTAACAATGGGTTCAATGGGAACTATTACAACTGGGCAAGGTTTTGGTGGTGCATCAACTAAATACGATGAACAAACACCAACAGCTTGGGAAGAAGTAGACGACCAAGGTGCTCAATCATCATCTGCGAACATTATGGGTAGTTTCGGTGACGATTCGTCATTGGTTTATAACTCACCTTCATTTGAACTTGGTGACTTCTCAGCATCATTTGATGTAGAGTATTCTCCAGAGTCAGGTATAACATCGCAAGCTGATGGTGGACACGCTAACTCAACAACATGGGACGGACACCAAGCTTTAGGAGTAACTGTAAAAGGTCTAGGCTTAACAGTTGGTGTTTACGGTGCTGAAAGAGAAAGAACAGCTGTACCAAACAACACAACTGCAACAGATCAGTTTGACGGTGTATGGTATGCTAACTACTCATTTGGTCCAGTTTCACTTGGATACTCAAAATCATACGTAGATGCAGGTGTCACTGCAGCTAGTGATGGTGGTACTACAAAAGCAGCTAAAACTGTTGGTACTGCAACTGGTATCTTCGAAGCTGAAACTTATTCAGTAGCGTTCAACGTAAATGATAATCTTTCATTATCATATGCAACAACAGACGACGTTTATGATGCACAGTCACACACTAAGGCTACTGCAACAGAAGTGAACGATGTAACAACAGAGTTCAAGTCGATCCAAGCTGCATACTCAATGGGAGCAATGTCACTTAAGTTCCAAAGAACTGAGACAACAAACGTTGGTTATGATGCTAACGGTGGAAGCAGAACAGACACAGAGTTAAATCTAGGTCTTGCGTTCTAACATCGTATAGTTAAGAACTATATTATTAAAACGGCCCAAGTTTACTTGGGCCGTTTTTTTTTATCCATGTGATTGCTGCAAAACCGTTGCAATTTAAAGAATTTAACATTTTATAGTTTCTTTGATTAATTCCCCCTAAAGCAATTATCTTTTTTTTGGTTTTTAGTGACAAATTATTAAACTTATAAAGGCCAAGATAATGCCTACTCTTCTTGTTTTTGAAAACTGGAGATATAAATATTTTTTCACATCCTTGATTTTCCTTTTCAATAATTTCTTTTTGATTATGTGCTGAACCTATAAATTCAAATTTTTTTGGGGTAGCTTTATTTACAAAATTTCGCTTTTTATTAAAAGCTGACAAGTAAACACCGTCACAATTTAATCTAATGGCTAATTTAAGATTATTTGAAATATAAAATTTATTACCTTTTTCCTTGCAAATTCTACTCAGCTCTTTCATTCTTTTATAATCCACAGTTTTACTGTGATTTCTGAAAATGATCGAGATTTTCTTATTAATATTTTTAATTTCAGATCTATTAAAATTATCAATAAAATAGTAAATTTCTTCTAATTTATGCATGACAGTGTTAAAAACCTTATATCAATTAAAGAAAAAATTTCCGAAAAAAACAATGGAGCTAAGGTTATTGCTGTTTCCAAAACTTTTCCTTTAGATAAGATACAGCCTTTATTAGATTATGGCCATCTAGATTTTGGCGAAAACAAAGTTCAAGAAGCTATGCAAAAATGGTCTGAATTTAAGACAAGAAATAGTAATATTAATTTACACCTTGTTGGCAAGCTTCAGACAAATAAAGTTAAATTTGCCCTACCTTTATTTGATTATATTCATTCTTTAGACAATCTTAAACTAGCAAATAAAATTCACGATGAACAAATAAAAAAAAATTTTAAGCCAAAAATATTCATACAAGTAAACATAGGAAACGAAAACCAAAAAAGTGGAGTTCGCAAGGAAGATTTGAAAGATTTTTATGAAGAGTGTAAAAACAAGTTTGACCTAAATATTATTGGATTAATGGCAATACCTCCAACAGAAAATGTTGAAAAGTATTTTAAAGAAATGAGAGAACTCAGCGATGATTTAATGTTTAAAGAGCTAAGCATGGGCATGTCTGGAGACTACATGAAAGCATTAAGTTATGGTGCAAATTTTTTGAGGATAGGAACTTCTATATTTGGGCAAAGAAGCTAACCTATTTTAATTTTAGTTTTTTTTTTAATAATTTTTAAAAGAATTAACAAATCCTTCTTTTGTAATCCTATACATCCAAAAGTCGGTTTATAATTTTTAGTTAAATGTATAAAAATTGCACTTCCTTTATTTTGAATCACTTTTTTCGTGTTATAATTTATAACGATTAAGTAATCATAAATTCTATCTCTTCTATGTAATTTTTCTGATTTTACGCTTTTTTTTATTCTAGTGAGTTTATTGTAATATTTATTGTCAGGATTATCGCTCCAAATCATCGACTTTGTTATTTTTTTAACTTTAAGTTTGGTCAATGGTTTTTGGACTCTGTCAGACCTATAATAAACATCTCCTAAAAAAAAAGTTCCTTTTGGTGTTGATTTATCACCCTCAACTTTATTATTTTTCAAACCTTTTTTTCCAATAGAACACTTAAAACTAAATTCATCAACAATTAAGCGACCTTTATTTTTTACTTTTATTAGCATAAATTAAACTTATGGATAGACCACTTTTGATTATTATAGAATTTGATGAGATTTACAACATTTTGATGGAACTAAAATCTGAAACATCTTTTAATTTAATTAAATATTCCTCACTTTATGATTTTTTAAAAGATATAGAAATAAAAAAAGAACTTTCTAATTCAACTATATTAGTAAAAAAAAATTATAAAGAAATTTTGGACAGCAAAATTTTAAGTAATAAAAGTGTTTTAATGATTGATAACTTCCCTATCACTATTAATCAATTGCTTGATCAAATTAACTCTCAAATTATTAAACAAAAATATAATTTCCAATCAAATTTTAAAATAGGGAAATATTCTTTGGATATAAATTCAAGAATTATTTCAAAAAATGGAATAAAACTTAATCTTACTGAAAGAGAAATTGATATTCTGCTTTTTTTAAAGAGCAAAAACTCACCCCAAAAAATTGAAAATTTACAAAATAAAGTTTGGAAATATTCTTCAGAATTAGAAACGCATACAGTTGAAACACATATTTATAGGTTAAGAAAAAAAATTAAAGAATTTTTTAAAGATGATAATTTTATTATAAGTCAAAAAGAAGGATATCTAATTAATGAAAAAACGTAATCTTGTTGCAAAAGATCTTTTTACAAGAAAATTTAAGACTAGAGTAGTCAAACCTAAAAAAGGCAAAGGTAGTTTCAAAAGGAAGAAAAGATAGTTTTATAATCTAGCACCAATTTGCTGAATAATCTTGGATGACATCTCTGTTCCTTTTTCTAGACATTCTTTTTGACTAAGACCTTTAATGTGACCATGTAAGTCCCCCGCCGCAAACAAATCACCTGCCCCTGTGAGATCCACAATATTTAAGTTTCTTTTAATACCACATTCTGAAACTTCTTTTCTATTAATTGAAATTGATCCTTTATCTCCTCTTGTTATAACCAATATTTTTTCTTGCTGTTGAGCAAAATTTATTACTTCCTTAAAATTTTTAGCATTAATTAACGACATTATTTCTTGTTCATTCGCAAAAGTTAAATCTAATTTATTTTTTACTAGTTCTAAAAAATTCGATTTATGTCTATCAACACAAAATTGATCAGAAAGTGACATTGCAACTTTCTTAGCGTTAGAAATCGCTTTTTCGAAAGCTTTTTTAGGTTCACCCTCATCCCAAAGATAGCCTTCTAAAAAAACTATTTCACTTTTTTTAATTGCATTTGTATCAACATCATTTTCATTAATTTTACCTGCTGTTCCTAAAAATGTGCACATTGTTCTTTCGGAGTCGGGAGTTATCAGTATTAAACAAGTTCCTGTTGGCAATTCCTCTTTTTTTTTAGAGTAAAAATATTTAACTTTCTCCTTTTTTAATCCCTCCTCATATTTTTTTCCGAAATCATCATCATTAATCTTACCAATAAAACCAACATCATTTCCGAGTTGTGATAACCCAACAATAGAATTAGCTATTGAACCACCAGATACAGTTTTCTCGACTTTTAGTTCTGAAAGCAAATTTTTGAACTCCTTATCATCAAAAACTAATTTCATTGTACTTTTTGTTAATTTATTTTTTTTTAAAAAATCTTCATCAATTTTGCAGATGACATCAACTATTGCGTTACCAATTCCTAATATTTCCATTATGCTTTTTTTGTTTTGATTGGTTTTTTTCTATTAGGATAACAAGATGTACAAATTTTACAAGAAA
>MDTA01013372.1_pt1 | contig 41091 bp, 41 predicted proteins | sample 811151 | NCBI WGS metagenome assembly MDTA01 (sample SAMN05326648, study PRJNA326480) | marine metagenome | isolation source: seawater | place: Indian Ocean: South | collected 2010
GGACTTAAAATCCCTCGATAGAAATATCGTGCCGGTTCAAGTCCGGCCTCGGGTACCACATAGTTAGCTATGAAAAATTGGATAGTTGCAACATATAAAACAAATGAGTTAAAAAGATTAGAGCAACATCTGTCTAATCAAAAATTTGATTATTATTTACCAAAAATAACAAAAAAAAAGTTTAACTCTAATCATATAGAGGAAATTCTATTTCCTGGCTACATATTTGTTAATACTAGTCTTAAAAACTACTCAGCTCTTAAATATACGATTGGTATTAAAAACATTCTAAAATTTGGTGAAAATATTTCTTGTATCTCGAACGAAGACATTAAAATTATTAGAATGACAGAGGAATCATCTAAGGAATCTCCAATAAAAGATCGACTTCAAATTGGACAAGAAGCAATTATTAAAAAAGGCTCTTTTAGAGGAATGATAGTAAAAATTTGTTCTCTTCCTTCTAAGGATCGTGTTGGTGTTCTTCTTACACTTCTAGGATCTTCAAGAAAAGTTAATATTCCAGAAAAAAATCTTGTCTTTTAAAAAGACATTGTTTATTGAATAAAATATAAGTTACAATGATCAACTATTGAACGGTATTATTCATTTGATGACAAAATTCAGTTAATGGCCGTGCGGTAGCTATTAAAGTTAAGTACTTTTAGTAGATTACTCATCACTACAAATCTAGCAGTTTAATGAAAAAAGACGAAATTATTTCAGAAGATCAATTAGATCTTCTTCATATGATCGAAAAAGATGGCAAAATATCTCAAAGATCGATATCAAAAAAAACTGGTTTAAGTATAGGAAAAGTTAACTATTGTCTTAAGGCATTGATAGATATTGGACTCATAAAAATAAATAATTTTAGTAATTCAAATAAAAAATTAAATTATGTTTATATCTTAACTCCGAAAGGCATTAGACAAAAAACAGCTATAACAAAACAATTTATTATCAAAAAGAAACAAGAATACGATAAACTAAACTCATACCTTAATAAATAATCTTATGCAGGAAACATATAATAATAAATATCCTAACGAACACGAAAATGAAATAGACTTTCGAGAACTTTTCAATGTTCTTTTAGATGGAAAATGGATTATTGTTTCAGTTACAACTTTTATATCTACTCTTGCAGTTATATTCAGCCTTCTCTTGCCTAATATTTATGAGTCGAAAGCTTTATTAGTTCCGGTTGGGTCCTCTAACAGTATGTCTGGAGCACTTGGAGGTTATAGTAGTCTTGCAGGACTTGCAGGAATAAGTCTCCCTTCAGATGGTGATACTGGTAATTCTGAAAAAGCAATTCAAAAGATAAACTCTTTAAGTTTCTTTGAAAACAACATACTTGCAAATATTTATCTTCCAGATCTTATGGCTGTTAAATCTTGGAATTATAAAACAAATACCTTAGTTTTTGATGACAACATCTACGACGCAAAAAAAAATACTTGGACTAGAGAATATTCTTATCCTCAGCAACAAATTCCAAGCTCACAAGAAAGCTTTGAGGTTTTTAACCGGGATCACTTATACTTAAATGAAGATAAAAAAACTGGTTTTGTAACTCTGTCAATTAAACATCAATCTCCATATGTAGCCAAGCAATGGACTGAGTTGATCGTAAATGAAATCAATAAGTTTTACAGACAAAAAGACAAATTAGAATCAGAAAAGGCTGCCAGATATCTTAATCAACAAATCTCAATAACTGGTTTTTCTGAGATTAAAGAAGTCTTAGCTCAACTCCTGCAAAAAGAAACTGAAAAGTTAACTTTAATTGAGGCAAATCAATATTATGTGTATGAATATATTGATCCTCCAGCTGTAATGGAAAAAAAATCAGAACCTAATAGGGCATTAATATGTATTATGGGAGCACTTTTAGGTGGAATGCTAAGTATTTTTTTAGTTTTTTTAAGACGTTATATTTAAATTAATAGCTTAATAGGCTGCAGCTAAAATATAATTATTTTTTAATAGTTATTGAATAATATAAATATTTACACTTATAGCTGTAATAGGCCATCATAATTTTTGAATAATTTAAGGAGTATTTTATGCAAGTATTAATACCGGCTGCCGGTATGGGAAAAAGGCTAGGCCAAGAAACCTCTGACAAAACTAAAGCAATGGTTAAAGTATGTGGAAAAACATTAATAGAGAGGTGTTTAGATTCAGTAGTACAACATGATATTAAAAGAATTATATTGGTTGTTGGATATCAAAAAAACAAACTAAAAAAGTTTCTTGGTACTAGCTATAAAGGCGTTGATATTCATTATGTAGAAAATAATATTTTTGATACTACTAATAATATTTATTCTGTTTTTTTGGCACGCGATTATATGCTTGAAGATGACACCATTTTGATTGAGAGTGATTTGATTTTTGATCCTAAACTCTTATCAATGCTTATTGAAAATCCATCTGAAAACCTTGCATTAGTAGATAAATATAAAACTTGGATGGATGGAACAGTTGTTAAGCTAAATAACGACTTTTCTATCAGCCACTTTATATCAAGGTCAGAATTTAAATATGACCAGGTAAATGATTATTACAAAACTGTAAATATATATAAGTTTTCTAAGTCATTTTTGAACTATGTCTACGTACCTTTCTTAGAGGCATATGCCAGTGCCATGGGCGACAACGAATATTACGAGCAGGTTCTTAAAGTCATTGTTAATCTCGATAAAGGGCATATCAAGGCATTGCCTTTAAATGGTGAGTCTTGGTATGAGATAGACAATGCTCAAGATTTAGATAATGCTAATTTGATTTTCTCTAAACCAAATGAGCGTTATGAGCTACTCTCAGGCAGGTACGGAGGCTATTGGCGTTTTGAGAACCTTAAAGATTTCTGTTATCTCGTCAATCCTTATTTTCCTCCCAAGTCTCTAAATAATGAAATCATGTTCAGTCTTCCAAAATTAATGCAGTCTTATCCTTCTGGAGAGAGGACTCAGGCGATGTTAAGTGGACAGATGTTTGGAATTCCTGAATCTCAAATTGTTTTAGGAAACGGAGCAGCAGAATTAATTGAAAAAATTACAGAATTTTTAGATGGAACCTTTGGAATTTATAAACCAACTTTCGAAGAGTATCCAGCACGATTCAAAAATATTGACTGCAGAGTTCCTAAATCAGAGGGATTTTCTTATGGCAGGGATGAAGTCATTAAATTAGCTGAAAATAATGATGGAGTAATTCTAATTAATCCAGACAACCCATCAGGAAATTTTATTCCTTATGAAGATTTAATAAGTATTTTGAAGCACTTAAAAAAATTAGGTAAATATTTAGTAGTAGATGAGTCATTCTTAGATTTTGCTGAAGGTGGTTTTGATTCCTCTCTTTTAAATATCGAAGATCTAAAAAAATATCCTAATTTAATTGTTATAAAAAGTATTGGAAAAAGTTATGGAGTTGGAGGTTTAAGATTGGGCGTATTAGCATGTTCAAATATAAAGCTTGTCAAACAAGTAAAGGATAGTTTACCAATATGGAATATTAACTCTGTTGCAGAGTTTTATATGCAAATTATTGGTAAATATATGACTGAATACAAAGAAAGCTGTGAGAAACTTATTACCGCCAGAACTCAGCTTATGAGTAATTTAAAAAAGATTCCTTATCTAGTTCCATATGAATCTCAGGCAAATTATATTCTTTGCAAAGTTATTGATAAAGATGCTGGAAAATTAGCATCTGATCTATGTAACAAATACTCAATTTTAATAAAGGATTGTTCAGGTAAGGCTAATGTTGATGAGCAGTATATCCGAGTTGCAGTAAGAGATACTCGAGATAATGAAAGTTTGGTTGCAGGACTGAAAGCTCTCTTATAACTGCGTTTTAACGCTGATTTGGAGGATAGGTGAGAGAGTTAAGGTTATTAGATCTTGGATTAATACTTGAGACAGAAGAGCATAATCATGATGACATGTGCAGTCTTGCAGAGATGATCAAAAGTATGGGATTTTGGACTGTTCCAATAGCTGTTGAGCACTCAAAATTTGCTATCATGGATGGTCACCATAGATATAATGCTGCAAAAAAGCTAGGCTTAAAAAGAATTCCATGCATTCTTATGGATTACGAGAGAAGTGGAGTTACCTTGCAGTCTTGGAGACCAGAAATCAATGTTTCTGTTAAGGATGTATTTATGATGATATCTGAAGGTAAGAAGTATCCACACAAGACTACTCGGCATATATTTCAACCATCAATTGATGAGATCAATATCTCTTTAGATCTGCTTTATTAAAAAATACAAACTGATCTAAAAATATGTTTTATTGAAGTATAAAAGTAAATTGATTAATTAACTTTCATTAAAAGAACTAAATTGACAAAAAAAACAAAAATTACAGTAGTGGGCTCTGGTTATGTTGGAATGTCACTGGCAGTATTACTAGCTCAGCACAATGATGTAATTGTCTTAGATGTAGATTCTACGAGGATTGAAAAAATTAATGCCAAACAATCCACAGTGATTGATTCAGAGATTGAAGCTTTTTTAGACAAAAAAGATCTAAGTATAAAGGCTTCCCTCGACAAACGAACTGCCTATGAAGACGCAAGCTTCATAATTTTAGCGGTACCTACTAATTATGATCCTGAAACAGATTACTTTGACACTAGCATAGTTGATCAAGTTTTAGCTGATGCCCTAGAGCATAACACAGATGCTCTTATAGTAATTAAATCGACTATTCCAGTAGGTCATACAAAGGAACTTCAAGAAAAGCATGCAACTAAACGTCTTATTTTTTCTCCAGAATTTTTGCGCGAGGGTCAAGCATTAATGGATAACCTGTATCCATCTCGAATTATTATTGGTAGCGATTTTGAGAAAGGAAAATCTTTTGCTGATATTTTGATTGAAGGTGCTAAAAAGAAAGATATTGAAACCTTATTTATTCCATCGACCGAGGCAGAGGCTATCAAGCTTTTTGCTAATACTTATCTAGCCATGCGTGTAGCCTTTTTCAACGAACTTGATTCTTATTCGCTTTTACATAATTTGGATACACAAAGTATTATTAATGGAGTTTGTCTAGATGAAAGAATCGGTAATGGGTATAACAATCCATCCTTTGGTTACGGCGGTTATTGTCTACCAAAAGATACAAAACAGCTTCTAGCAAATTATAATGATGTTCCTCAAGCATTGATTCAGGCAATCGTGTCTTCTAATTCAATTCGAAAAGATTTTATTACAAAGGAAATATTGAAATTAAAACCAAAAGTAGTTGGGTTTTATCGTCTTATAATGAAGGAAGGTAGCGATAATTTTAGATCATCGGCTATTCAAGGAATTATTAAAAGGATTAAAGCAAAAGGTATTAAGGTTTTTATTTTTGAGCCTAAGCTTGATAAAAATGAATTCTTTGGTGTAGAGGTATTAGATAATTTTGATCATTTTAAAAAAATAAGTGATGTTATTGTATCTAATAGAAGAGATGAATGCCTTAACGATGTAGAGGAAAAGTGCTTTTCTCGAGATATTTTTAGAGAAAATTAATGTCTAAAATCGGAATCATTGGTGGAGGAATAAATGGCTTGTTTATTTCCTGGCAACTTAGTTTGCAAGGATTTCATGTGGAGTTATTTGAGTCTGACAAGCTGCTACAACAGACCAGTTCAGCTTCTTCAAAGCTACTTCATGGAGGTATTAGATATCTTGAGCAAGGACATTTTGGATTAGTAAGAGAATCTTTAAGGGACCGAGCCTGGTGGTTAAAAAATGCAAGCGAATTTTGTCATCCAATCAAGATTTGCATGCCAGGGTTTCGAAATAATAAACGCTCTTTAATTAAATTGTATGCTGGTGCAGTTTTATATAGATTGATAGCAGGTAAGTATTCGTTGGGCCCCAACTCTTGGATAAGCACTGATAAGACTCAAAAATTATTTCCTGATCTTAAAACGACAAATCTACTTGGTTCTGTCAGCTTCTATGATGCACAAATGAATGAGGAAAAGTTAGGAGCTTGGGTAATAGATAAAGCTAAGAAATCTGGTGTAAAAATATATGAAAATACAAAAGTCAATCATTTCACTGCAGATGCAAAAATATTTACCTCAAGCTTCGGTGTTAAAAAGTTTGACTTTATAATTAATGCGGCAGGTCCGTGGGCGGCTTCGCTGAATGAAATTAATGAGATTGAAACAAGATACTATCTGAGACTTATTCGAGGAAGCCATCTTTTACTTAACATAGAAGTATCAGGAGCTTTTTTATTTCAAGAGCCTAAAGGAGGCAGAGTTGTCTTTGTTCTTCCATACTCAGGCAAAACTTTAGTCGGTACAACTGAAGAGCCTCAATTAATAGATGAGGATATTAAGTGCTCAGATCAGGAGAGATCTTATTTACTTGATATCTTTAATAAAAATTTTTCTAAATCGGTCAATGAGCAAGATATTGTGAAAGAATTCAGTGGTTTAAGACCAATTGTTGCCTCTAAGGCTGAAACAAAAGAAGGTTACTTTAGTTCTGCAAGTCGAGAAGCAAAACTTGAGATAACGGATAAATTATTGACAGTATATGGTGGGAAATGGACATCTGTACCATCATTATCAAAAAAGGTGTTAAAAAAAATAAATACTATGAGGAGGTTATATGCATAATTTTGCTTTAGTTGGTTGTGGTCGAATATCAAAACGTCACGGAGAACTTTTGGGTGAAAATCAGATTCCAGGAGCTAGATTAGTAGCTGTGTGCGATAAAGTATTAAGTAAGGCAGATATAATTGCCAAAAAATATGATATTAAAGCTTACAGTGATATGCATGAAATGATGCAAAAAGAGTCAATAGATGTTGTTGTAGTGCTTACTGAAAGTGGATTACATGCTCAACATACTATTGAGTTGGCCCCATATGGAGCTCATATTATAGTTGAAAAGCCAATGGCTCTAACTTTAGATGACGCAGATAATATGATTGAGGCCTGCGACAATCATGGCGTAAAACTTTTTGTAGTAAAACAAAATCGATTTAATGTGCCAGTAGTTCAACTTCGTAAGGCTCTTGAAAATGGACGTTTTGGTAGTCTAATTATGGGTACTGTTCGAGTTCGTTGGTGCAGACCTCAAGCTTATTATGACTAAGACAGTTGGAGAGGAACTTGGGCATATGATGGAGGGGTATTAACTAATCAAGCCAGTCACCACATTGATCTATTGGAATGGATGCTTGGTGATGTCGAGAGCGTTTTTGCAAAAAGTAAGACAGCTTTGGTTGATATAGAAGCTGAAGATACTGCAGTTGTTATTTTGAAATTTCGAAATGGCGCGCTAGGAGTAATAGAGGCGACTACTGCAATAAGGCCCAAGGACTTAGAGGGTTCTCTCTCCGTACTTGGTGAGAGAGGTAGCGTGGAGATAGGCGGCTTTGCTGTTAATGAAATGAAGACATGGAACTTTTCAGAATCTCTTGATGATGATGATGAGGTGATTGAAAAATACTCAGTTAATCCACCCAATGTTTATGGTTTTGGTCACCAGGCATATTATGAACATGTAATTGATTGTTTGGATAACAAAACTGCTCAGCTTGTAGATGGACTTCAAGGAAGAAAAAGTTTAGAGTTAATAAATGCTATTTATGAATCAATCGAAACAGGCAAAGAGGTAAGTCTGCGATTTAGTCCTAAATTCTCTAAGTTAGGGATTGAGAATAATGCCTGAATTTATAACTTCAAAAATAAAAGATGTTACATTTGGGGAGAGAGTAAAGATTGTTGAACCAAGCAACCTTTATGGTTGCTACTTGTCCGATGATGTTTTTGTTGGTCCTTTCGTTGAAATACAATCCGATGTTGTTATTGGAGCACGTACCAAAGTGCAGTCACATTCATTTATTTGTTCATTAGTTAACATTGGAGAGGATTGTTTTGTAGGCCATGGAGTTATGTTTGTTAATGATACTTTTTCGACAGGTGGTCCTGCTAGAGGTGATAAAACTAAATGGAAAGCTACATCTATAGGCAGAAATGTTTCTATTGGTAGTAACGCTACAATTTTGCCGGTCAAAGTATGTGATGGAACTATCATTGGCGCTGGCGCAGTTGTCACTAAAGATATTTTATCTCCAGGTGTTTATGCAGGAAATCCTGCAGTTTTGATCAAAAAGAGGAGTTAATAAATGGCTAAAATTTCAGTACCATTTAATGATTTAAATGCCCAATATAATGGGCTTAAAAGTGAAATTAACTCAGCTATTGCAGATGTTATTGAACAATCAAGTTTTGTACGTGGGCCCTATGTATCAAAATTTGAGGAAGAATTTTCAAAAACAATTGGATCTAAATACTGTGTTTCTTGTGCTAACGGTACAGATGCTCTCTTTATTGCTATGAAGGCTTTAGGTTTAAAGAATGGTGATGAGGTAATTGCGCCCGCACACTCTTGGATTTCTACTACTTCTACTATTACACAGGCAGGAGGTGAGGTTGTTTTTTGCGATACATATGAAGATAAGTTTACTCTTAATCCAGAATTTTTGGACTCTCTACTTACAAAAAATACTGTTGGAATAATACCTGTTCATCTCTATGGTCAACCAGCTGACATGGATCCGATAATGTCATTTGCTAAAAAACATAATCTCTGGGTAATTGAGGATTGCGCACAAGCTCATTTAGCTAAGTATAAAGGGAAAACTGTAGGCACTATCGGTGATATTGGTACTTTTTCTTTCTACCCTGGAAAGAATTTGGGAGCCATGGGTGATGCAGGTGCTTTAATTACATCTGACAATCAGCTTTCAAAAAAAATGGCTATGATTGCTAGACATGGGGGCTTAACAAAGGGAGATCATCAAATAGAGGGAATCAATAGTCGATTAGATGGAATTCAGGCAGCTATTCTAAGTATTAAACTACCAAGATTATTCGAATGGACAGAATCTCGTCGATCTATCGCTGAAAGATATTCCAAAGGCTTAATGAAATTGGATGAAGTTGAAGTTCCCAAGGTTGCAAATTATAGTTTTCATGTTTGGCATCTTTTTGTTATAAAAACAAAACAACGTGATGAACTTGTTTCTTATTTAAAAGAGAAAGGGATTCAAACTGTTATAAATTATCCAGTAGCACTGCCATTTTTGCCTGCATATGCTAGGAAAAATCATACACCTGATGATTTTCCATGTGCTTACAACAATCAATCCAAAGTACTTTCCTTGCCAATTTATCCAGATATGTCTAGCTCTCAAGTGGATTATGTTATTGAAGCTATTAAAAGTTTTTACAATTAATTAAATATTTGGAGACATGAATTCTTGGGATAAAATTTGGGCAAAAAAAGTTGAAGATAGTAGTGATTCATCTATTCTATCTCGATTAATTAAAGCCGATGGATTTGATACTGGTTTCGGTAGCATAAACGAGCATGCTTGGAAGAAATATTCTGAATATATTAAGTATAAGTTAAATATCAAGGAGAACGACTCAATTTATGATGTGGGCTGTGGTGCTGGAGCGTTTTTGTATAATTTCATCAACATAACTAGAAAAGTTGGCGGGATAGACTACTCAAAAAATCTGATAGAAATTGCAAGAAAATATATGCAATTTGGTGATTTTAAATGTGCTCAAGCCACTGACTTGGATTCACTTCCATATGATCATGTAGTTTCAAATAGCGTCTTTTTTTACTTTCCGTCACTGGATTATTCATATGATGTTCTTTCAAAAATGTGCCTTAAAGCAAAAAAAACAGTTGCAATTTTAGAGGTAAATGACATTGACGTAAAAGAGGAATTTTTAAATATCCGTAAGTTACATCTGACAGAAAAAGAGTATCAGAAAAAGTATGAGGGTTTGGATCATTTATTTTTTAGTAAAAGTTGGTTTTATGATTTTGCAAAGAAGAATTCGTATCAAATAGATATTGAACAGCAGAATATAAGTGATTATCAAAATAATCAATTTAGATTTAACGTATATTTAAAAATGAAAAAATGAAATTTAAAATTCTAAGTTCATTAATAAATTTTTTGGCTCATTTTTTTAACATCCAAAAGAAATATATTTTTTTTATACCTGATGTTTATAACGATTTGATAGACGAAAGTTTGTCAAACTATACGTCTCAAAATCCTTTTATCATTTTAAGGGAGATCCTTCATGATGATCACTTTGATTCCTACAAAATAATTTATCAATACAATAGTGAGAGTGAACTATTAAGGGCAAAAAATTCTGTTAAGGAACTTGGAGCCATAGATAGATTTATATTTTTAGAGAAGAATATTCAAAGTTTACAAAAGACAATTTCTCTTGTGTATTTTGCATTCCAATCCAAGCTAATCTTGTCTACTTCTCCTTTAATACCTTATCAATTAAAGCATAATAAACAGATTCACATTGCGCTAAATTACTATTCGCCTTTTAAGTCTGATATAAAGTGGAAGTTAGAGTCTAACTCAATAGATTATGTGGTAAGCACCTCCATGTTTGCATCTTATATTGATAGCCAAACGTCATCTATACCAATTAATCAGTATAAGATTCTGGGATTTCCAAGAAATGATTATTTGATAAATCCTAGGTTTTCAAAAGAGGAGATTTTCAAAAAGCTTGATTTTGATACTTCAAAAAACTATTTTTTATACTTACCAACTCATCGTGTCGGCAATGTTGATGATTCAAATGATGGAAACTTGGTAGTAGGAATTAATGATAATAATTACCTTGATGCGTTACTTGGAGATATAAATTCAGTTTTGGTCATAAAAGGCCATATCAATAATTATTCTAATGAGTTACTTGAATATAAAAATATCATGCACTTGCCCACGAGTAGTGAAATCACTGTGTATGATGTGATGCCGCATATGGATGGTTTTTTATTAGATTATTCTTCAATATATTTTGATATTTTACTTTTAAATAAAAAAATAATTTTTAATTTTATTGACTATAAGCTTTATGAACAAAGCAGAGGATTTTCTTTTGATAATATCGAAGACATATGTTTTGGTGACATTGCTTACGACAAGAAATCTCTTATACAGTTCATTAAAAACTCAGCGGAACATTCAGCCAATTTAGCTGACTCTGCGGGCTATGATTTTATTGTTAAGCTTGCACATAAATATCGAGACTCGAATTCGACTAATCGGGTCTTAAATTTTATTAAAGAGGTTGCTTAGATCAATACAAGAAATTATATAAGCTTAATTTTCGGGAATAAAGTTCTCGGTACTGGTTTTATTTTTATTGGATTTGAGGTGTTAGCGCGTGCTCTTACATTTCTTATTATTCCAATACTTACAAATTATTTTGATCGCACAGAAATGGGTATGTATAGTACATTGCTCTCTATAAATGCATTTTTTGGAATTTTTATAGGATTAAGCGCACATGGTGCTATTGAAGCTAACTTCTATCGATTGAGTAAGGAAAAGATCGCCTTATATATCGGAAATATAGCAATTGTTTTATTAATAAGTCTTTTTTTATGTTGTGCTCTTATTTTACTTTCTGGAGATTTGATCTTTCAAAAGTTTGAAATAGGCTACCATTGGTTAATTGTTTCTTTGTTGATTGTGTTTTGTCAGTTCATTACCTTAATGAATTCTACAGTCTGGGTCATGAGAGGAAAATCAATTTTGTATGGAGTTTTCCAGCTGTCCATTTCATTTTTAACTCTACTTTTGACTAGTATTTTTGTAATTATTTTAAATTACGACTGGACAGGCCCTATTATTGCTTTGTTAATATCGTCCTTTTTGTCTTCAGTTGTAGCTATATATCTTTTGAAATCTAATAAATATTTAAAGATCAAGCTAGATTATAACTTTTTAAAGGATTTTCTTAGATTTGGATTTCCGATGATTCCTCATCAATTAAGTAATTGGATTAAAGGGCAAGGTGATAGATTATTGTTGATTTCAATTGCCGGTGCTGGGGCTACTGGACTATACTCAGTTGGATTTCAAATTGGTTCAATTATGGGCCTTTTATTAATGGCTGCTAATAGAGCTTACTATCCTTATGTCTTTAATAAATTAAGTTCTGGTATGACACCCATGATGCTAATTAAGCATGTAAAGCTTGTGTATGCATTAATGTTTTCAATAATTCTTGTATCATTATTTTTTATTGTTCTATTAGACTTTATATATGATCTGGTTATTGGCCCTGAATTCTTGGACTCCAAAATTATTGCACAGTTGGTTATAGTTGCATTTATTTTTGATGGTTTTTACTATTTGTTTGTTTGTGTACTGTTTTATTTCAAGAAAACAGCAACTTTAGCAAAGATTACATTTCCTTTAAGTATTTTTCATATTGTAATAACTTATTTCTTGATAAAGAACTTCTCTGCAATTGGGGTTGCCTATGCATTAATTATTACCTATTTTTTACAATTTGTGGCGGTTTGGTTCTATAGCAATCGCATCTTTAAGATGCCATGGCGGTTAGGATATTAGGCTAAATATTTATTGATATATTTAAGGAATGACTCAATGATAGTTGGAATTATTGATACTGGAATTTGTAATACGCGGTCACTTCAATTTGCTCTAAAAAAACTAGGTGTTGCATGTGAAATTATTAATTCAGGAGCAAATACCCAGCGATTTGATAAGCTAGTTTTGCCTGGAGTGGGAGCGTTTGACTATGCTATAGATAACCTGCATAAAAGCAATCTTTGGGATTATATTAATAAATGTGTGATTAAAGAGAGAATACCTTTTCTTGGAATATGTTTGGGCATGCAATTACTTGCAGAAACAAGTGAGGAAGGAAAACTTGAAGGTCTTGGTCTTGTACCTGGTAGAGTAAAAAAAATAAAACCTAGCGATGCATCAGGATTTAAGGTACCAAATGTTGGCTGGAGTTATACAGAACCAGTATCGGAATATTTCATTAACGCATATAAAGATGAGGTTAAGTTGCCTAGATTCTATTATGTTCACAGTTATTATTTTGATTGCAAAAATCCTAAAGACCTTGCGATGCAAGTTCATCTTGATAAACCTTATTGCGCAGCAGTAAAGTCTAATCATATTTGGGGAGCTCAATTTCATCCAGAAAAAAGTCATAATTATGGATTAAGGTTTCTGAAATTATGGTTAGATAGTATATAAAATGCCAATTCAAAGACTAATACCTATTCTTTTGATAGATAGTGGTGGACAATTGACCAAGACTAGGAAATTTAAATCTAGACAATACATTGGAGACCCTCTTGTTGCCCTAAGATTATTTAATGACTTAGGAGCAGATGAAATTCTTGTTCTTTCAATTGGTGATGGTTCATACAGAGATTCAACACCGCCATGGCCGCTTCTTGAAGATATGGCTGGAGAAGCATTGATGCCACTATCTTATGGTGGCGGCATTAGTTCCAAAGAAGAAGCGTTGAGAATTATTTCGTTGGGATATGAAAAAGTTGTCTATTCTGCAAGTAGATTATTTGACGGCACAAATTTACGCGAGGTTGTTGATGCGATTGGGAGTCAAAGCGTTAGTGTGTGTGTAAACTATGTGGAATCTAGATTTTTTGGAAGAATGGTGCGGTGTCATAAAACAAATAAAAAATTGGGAGGGCTTGGAGAAGTTACCCAAACTGCAGCATCAATTGGGTTAGGAGAAATGATCTTGCAGAACATAACGCGAGAAGGTGAGATGCAAGGATTAGACCTTGAAGTTATTCCTGATGTTTCGCCAGATTTTGATGGTCCAATTGTCCTTACTGGTGGAATGACTGATTTAGATGAACTCAAAGATCCAGCAGCCAAAAATATATCTGGTATTGCTGCAGGTTCATTCTTTGTATTTTCAGGCAAAAGAAGGGGCGTATTAATATCTTATCCTGATGATTTTGAAAGAAATATTTAAAAAGGTGAATTAATGAAGATCTGTAACGAATGTGTGATGGATGAAACTGATAAAAATATTATTTTTGATGACAGAGGAGTATGCAATCACTGTTTAGAAGCCTCAAATCTATTACCAAAATACAAAGAAAGGTCTAGAAATACTAATGAAATAGAATCACTAATTTCAAGAATTAAAAAACATAAGGGACAATATAATTGTTTAATAGGATTAAGTGGAGGCATTGACAGCTCTTATGTTGCTTTGCTTGCAAAAAAATGGGGTTTGAATCCGTTATGCCTTCATTTTGATAATGGTTGGAACAGTGATATTTCAGTAAAAAATATAAGAAATATTATTAAACATACTGGTTTTGATTATGAAACGGTAGTAATTTATTGGCCAGAATTCAAATCATTACAGAGAGCATATTTTCATGCAGGGGTTGTTGATATTGAGGCTTTAACTGACCATGCTATTTTCGCTAGCATGATAAAAATATCAAAAAAAGAGAATATTAAATTAATTTTATCTGGAACTAATTATGTTACAGAACATGGCATGCCAGAATCATGGTCTTGGCATAAGCTTGATTTAAGAAATATTAAATCAATTAATAAAAAATATGGAGAAATAAAAAAGCTTAATAGTTACCCAACAACTACAACCCTCAAATGGTTAATCATGCGCAAACTTGGATTGGGTCTTGAATTTGCTGAACCTCTAAATTTAATTCCATTCTCTAAGGAAAAAGCAATGCAAGAATTAAAGGATGAATTTGAATGGGAATACTATGGTGGGAAGCATCATGAGTCAGTATTTACAAAATTTTATCAATCATATATCTTGCCTGTGAAATTTAATATTGATAAGAGGAAAGTGCATTTATCAGCTCAAATAAGAAATGGAGAAATAACTAGAGCTTCAGCCCTAGATGAGCTTCAGATGCCTGTTTACAATGAAGTTGATCTTGAAAGAGATTTTGAATTTGTAGCAAAAAAATTAGATTTTAAGATTGATGAACTCAAAACAATTTTACAAAATAAGCCAGTAAGTCACTTAGACTTTGCAACTGATCGAACATTCATAGAACCTCTTATAAAGATAGCAAAATTTTTAGGTGTAACTACCTTTAAATAATAATTATGTTGAATAAATAGCTTCATGAAAATTGCATATTATACGCATGAGACTATAACCAGCGGCTTATTTAAAACCCAAGTTCAAGATGTTTTGACAGCGCTTTCCAAGGAACAAGATAATAATGAATATACCTTGGTTGTATATAATTATTTTTGGACAGTAATTAAAAATTTTAAATTAATTGGAAGCCTTAAAAAAGAGTTATCTCTTTTAAAAATTAAGCTTTGTGTTTTTCCAATATTATTGCCTGTAAAATACAGCCTGACTTATTATCCTTACTTCGAATTTTTAAAAATATTTTTTAGATTTATTATTTTAATAACTTATAAAAGAAAAGCTGATATCCATCATGCTCGGGGATATTTATTAACTTATGGCCTTGTTAAGAATAATTTACAATCTGTAATTTTCGATATGAGAAGTTTATGGGTTTTAGAAAATATAAGTGCAGGCAATTTAATATCAGATTCTAAGTTAACAAATCGTTGGTTTGAATTAGAGAGAAAATCTATTTTATGTTCTCGATTTTGTGTTGGAGTGTCTAAAGCTATGGGCGATTATGTACAAAGGATACATCAAGAAGTTGATTTTAAATTAATTCCAATTAGCGTCAATTTTGATAAATTTAAATTTGACGGGCACAGTCGCAAACAAATTAGAGTTAAGCAAGGCTGGGAAAAAGAGCTTGTGATGGTTTATTCTGGAAGCTTGGGTTTATCTAGGATCAATCTTGAGACTCTTCAATCAATTTTAATCACTCTTAAGAATAAACTTCCTGAACTTAAAGGTATAGCTATCTCAGAAGAGCCAAAACAATTATTTATTGATCTCTTTCGCAGAGCAAATTTTAAAGAAAATGATTATTTGATTTCAAATTCAAAAGAAATCAGCATAGATAAAATTTTATCAGCTGCAGATTTTGGAATTCATGCTCTTCCTCTTCAACTTGATTCTGAAACTAGGCTTGGAACAAAAGTAGCAGAGTATCTTATGAATGGACTTCCTATAATCGTTAACGAGAATGTTGGCGCTGCAGCTGAGATAGTTGAGAAAAATAAATTAGGATATGTTTTTGAAAATATTAATGATATAACTTTTAACAATATAAAAAAAACGGGGTGTGACTGGAGAAAATTTTCTAGCAAGGCATCAGTTGAATATGCAAAAAATAATTTTGCTAGTGAAAAAATTGTAGAAATGTATAACTCCCTATACATGAATATTTAATCTTATTTAAGACTGATATGATAAATACAGGCATATATTTCGAACGTAATTTAAATAATTTACAGTTAACTATACTGATTTCATTTTTTGCTTTATTGATATGGGATATTGCTCTTCCAGGATTTTCAATTATCCCTACTTTAATTATTGCTTCCCTAGCAATTATTCTCGGTTTTTATTCAAAAAAACTATTAATTTCTCGAACTGAGATAACATTAATTCTTTTTGGTTTTATGCTATTAGTTTTATCTTTGGCATGTTTCCTCTTGATGCCTAATGCTGACATTTTTGAAGTGCTGCGCATGTTTAGATTTTTCATTGCAATGATTTCTATATGGATAATTTGTAACGTATGGAATGTAACAATGAGAGACTCATTATTAATTATAATCGCTGTCTTATTAATACATTCAATTGCAATGGGACTCCAAATCATTTCCTATGACTTTAAAATTTTTTCTGCCTCGTTTATTGGTATGACTAAAGAGCTATTTGTACTTAGAAGTTTTGGTTTAACAGGTGCATACGATACTGCAGGAGCTTTCTTATGCATAGCAATTCTTTTTATATACGCTTATAAAAACTGGAGTCCTCTTACTCGATATACGTTAATTATATTTATTTGGGCTATAGGTTTTTCTACTGGTAGAACATTTATGCTCGCTGGTAGCATTATTGTCATTTCTCTTATGCTCTATAGCTTATTTTCATCTCGAGGTACTAGGGGTGAAAAATATGTTATCTTTCAAAGCATTATTTTAATAGGTTTTATTGCTGGATATTTATATACAATTTTTAGTGACCTATTTCTTATAACTTTAGAACAAACTTTTGATTTAGATAATCTTGGAGGAAGTGATCAAAGAGATGCAGGGTATTATGCTGGGAGTGCTAACACTCTTGCTGACACTAGTTCTTTTAATTTATCCAATAATATGGAGTATCTATTTGGAACTGGAAAAACTCTTGTTCAAAGTGATATCGGTTTTCTAAAAACTTTTTACACTTATGGTTTCATAATTGGTCCCTTTATGCTTCTTTATATATTTCTTTTGATTTATTTAGTTTATAAGAAATTTTTAAAAATGAACTTAAAGATTGTCGGATTAACATTCTTTATGGTGTATGTTATTTATAATATTAAAATGCAATCTTTTTTCAGCTCGGGATATAGTGAAATTCTCCTGTTACTTTTGTTTGCAAAACAATCTTTTAATGTTAAATATAGACATGTTGATAAACTAAATAACAGCTCTTATTAAGATTTCTGTATTTAAATAAGGTGATGCAATTAAATTCAAAAAAACTTAAGGTTTTCTGGTGTGCCCATTCAGAAAATCGTAATCATCCTGCTGATAGAAGACGTTTTGGTTGGTTTATTAATAGATCAAATTTAATTGAGGTAAAAAATATTGAGGAATCGGATGTTGTTTATTTTTCAATAGCATCAGATTTATCACTGATAAAATGGCAATTAGAAAATAGAACTTTAATAGGAGCTGAAGAAAAAAAATTTATATTTGATTTTTGTGATTCTTTGCTAAGCATGTCAAATATACAATCATATCTTAGAGCAATTTTATATTCATTTACTAAGTATAAATATTCAATTTTTTCTCTAAAAAAAACAATCTTAGCCTGTTTAAGGCTGTGTGATGGAATTGTCGTTTCGTCTTATGAACAAAAAGAAATTATTAAGAAAATTAATCACAATGTTCATGTGATTCCTGATAGCTTCACAGACGAATTTAATTTCAAAAATAATCAATATAAGAGCCGTGAAATTAATTTATTGTGGGAGGGTTTATCTTCAGGAAATAAAAATTGTTTTGAACATTGTGCTCAAATAGCTCAGTTAGTATCCAATAAATCTAAAAGACCAGTTAAAGTAACATTTGTTACAGATCTAGATTATTACTTGATATCTAATAAATATTTTAAAACCTCTACAGACAAAATATTAAATAAAATTTTTAGCCGATTTACAGTTAGTTATAGCCTAAAAAAATGGACAATAGAAAATTTAAATAATGCCATTTCAACAAGTCTTGTTGCTATTATTCCAATTGGAAATAATAAGATTATGAGATCTAAGCCAGAAAATAAAATGATACTTTTTATGACAGCAGGAATTCCTGTTATTTCATCTGATACATTAGCATATAATCGTGTTGCTAATCTCGCCGAGATTAATTGTACTGCTAAGGACAATGATCAATTTTCTAACTTGATCTGCGATCTCCTAGATGAAGATTTGTCTAGAACACATATTAAAAAAGGAAAGGAGTTTGTCTTGGCTACGAGGAGTACAGAAGTTCTGCTTAAAAAATGGTGGAATCTAATTAATTCAATATCTTAAAAAAAAAATTTTTATTAAATTTGAGATAATTATAAAATACTAACCATAGGGACAATACGTAAGGGGGATATTTATGAAAGCTGTCATTTTAGCAGGTGGTTTAGGAACCCGTTTAAGTGAAGAAACTGAACTGAAACCGAAGCCTATGGTAGAAATTGGTGGCATGCCTATTTTGTGGCACATTATGAAAATGTATTCATCGCATGGAATTAATGAGTTTGTTATTTGTTGTGGTTATAAAGGGAATGTTATTAAAGAGTATTTTGCTAATTATGGTCTTCATCAATCAGATGTTACATTTGATCTAAAAAATGGAACTAATATTGCTCATTCTAGAAGAGCAGAGCCTTGGAAAGTAACGCTTGTTGACACTGGTGAAAGCTCAATGACTGGAGGTAGACTGCTTAGAGTTCAAGACTACGTTAAAGATGAAGAAGCCTTTTGTTTTACTTATGGCGACGGAGTATCAGATGTAGATATAACAAGACTGATAGAATTTCATAAAGAACACGGAAAGGAGGCAACACTTACTGCAACATACCCTCCTGGAAGATTTGGTGCACTAGAAATTTTGAATGGATCAGTTAAAAAATTCATAGAAAAACCAAAGGGTGATGGCGGTATGATTAATGGAGGCTTCTTTGTATTATCGCCAAAAATATTTTCTAGAATAGATGGTGATTCGTGCACATGGGAACAAGAACCATTAAAAAGTCTAGCTTCCGATGAGGAATTAATGGCCTATCAACATGAAGGTTTTTGGCATCCAATGGATACACTTAGAGATAAAAATTTACTTGAAGATCTTTGGAAATCTGGGAGAGCTCCTTGGAAGCATTGGAATTAAACTGGTTTAATTCATGTTACAAGGATAAAAGAGTTCTTGTAACTGGCCATAATGGCTTCAAAGGAGCTTGGCTTTCTTTTTGGCTTAAATTGATGGGGGCTGATATTTATGGACTTTCATTGGAGTCGGAAGTTCCGAATAACCACTTACAAGAGTTAAATATAAACATAAAAGAGGCATATATAGATATTAGAGATTACTCTAAAGCTAAGCAATTTATTTTAGAGTCAGATCCTCATTTTGTTTTTCATATGGCTGCTCAACCATTAGTTTTAGATTCATATGATGACCCAATTAATACTTGGACAACTAATGTAATTGGAACTGTAAATATTTTGGAAATTTGTAGAGAACTCAAACACCTTTTAGGATTAATTGTTGTTACTACTGATAAATGTTATGAGAATTTTAGTCTTTCCAGGGGATATAAAGAAACAGATATCTTGGGTGGCTCAGACCCTTACAGTGCATCTAAGGCCGGAGCAGAAATCGTAACATCAAGTTATAGAAGATCATTTTATGAAAATCATAACTGTATTGTTGCTTCAGCAAGAGCTGGAAATGTTATCGGCGGTGGAGACTGGTCTAAAGACAGGCTGATACCAGATTTAATAAGGTCAATACAAAAAGGTGAGGTACTTGAAGTACGGTCACCAAAAGCAACAAGGCCTTGGCAGCATGTTTGTGATTGTCTTAACGGATATCTTCATCTTGGACAAAAGATTATTGAAAAAGATTTAAATACTAATGATGCTTTTAATTTTGGCCCAGAGGAAACAAGCAACAAAACAGTGGAGGAAGTTCTTTCAATATTTTTAGAACATTGGCCTAATACTAACTGGAAGAGTATCCCTAACGAAGACTTTAATTATGAAGCAAAACTATTACATTTAGATAGCACAAAAGCAAAGAAGCTGCTTGGCTGGCAGCCCGTTTGGGATCTTTATGAATCTCTTGAGCAAACCTCAAATTGGTATAAAAATTGGCTAGAGAAAAATGTTCTTCAAACTAAAGATCAGATTATAAAATTTATGAAAGATAAAAATAAGCATAATGAAATTTAAATCAATCGATACTTTTATAGATGATTTATTTCTAATCGAAACTGATAATATTATAAATGACTCTAGAGGGATGTTCGCGAGGTTGTTTTGTTTAAATGAACTAAATGAAATAATTGGTAAGAGAGTTATAAAACAAATAAATATTTCTAAAACTCTTGAAAGTGGCAGTATAAGAGGTATGCATTATCAAAGACCTCCTATGTCAGAAATGAAACTAGTTAGATGCTTGAAAGGGGAAGTTTGGGATGTGGCAATTGATTTAAGAGTTCAGTCTAAAACTTATTTAAAATACTATGCTACAAAACTTTCAGAAGAAAATATGAGAATGTTAGTTATTCCTGAAGGTTTTGCTCATGGATTCCAGACTCTCAAAGATAATACTGAGCTTTTATATTTGCATACAGAAATTTACTCACCAGAACTTGAGTCAGGTATAAGATTTGATGATCCAGCTGTTGAGATTGATTGGCCAATGAGCCCAACCAATTTGTCCAAAAGAGATATTAACCATGTTTTAATTGATAAAAATTTTGAAGGTATAAATAATGAAATGTAGACACTGTAAAGAAAATTTAAAGCATGATTTTCTTGATCTTGGAGAAGCTCCTCCATCAAATGCGTATCTAGAAAAAAGTCAACTTACAAAAACTGAGTTATATTTTCCACTGAAAGTCAAAGTTTGTGAGAGCTGTTGGCTGGTTCAAACAGAAGACTACACAGATGCAGATAAATTATTTGACTCTGAGTACGCATATTTTTCAAGTACCTCAGAAAGTTTTCTAAAACATGCAGCTTCCTATGCAAATAAGATTATTGATGAATTAAATTTAAATAGTAAAAGTTTTGTTGTAGAAATTGCTTCAAATGATGGATATCTTCTAAAGAATTTTGTTAAGAAAAACATACCTTGCTTAGGCATAGAACCAACAGACAGCACTGCAGAGGCGTCTGAAAAATTAAATATTCCGACTATCAGAGAATTTTTTGGTCAAAAACTTTCAAAAGTAATATCAAATGATTATGGGAAAGCTGACCTCATAGTAGGTAACAATGTTTATGCTCATGTGCCTGACATAAATGACTTTACACTAGGAATTGCTGATCTTTTGAGCGATGATGGAGTAGTAACCTTAGAATTCCCTCAGCTATTGAATACGATTAAAGGAAAGCAATTTGATCAAATTTATCATGAACACTTTTCATATCTATCTTTAACTGCTGTTGAAACAATCTTTAATTCAGCAGGCTTAAAGATTTGGAAAGTAGAGGAATTAAAAACTCATGGAGGAAGTTTACGTGTATTTGGATGCCGACATGATTCAACAACCTATCATGTTTGCCAATCTGTCCATGATCAACTTGATAAAGAAAAAGAATTTGGGCTAAAAAAACTTGAAACTTATTCTAATTTTCAATTAGAGGCAGAAAAGATAAAAGACAATTTTCTTAATTTTTTAAATGAACAAAACAAAATTGGAAAAACAGTTGCTGCATATGGTGCAGCAGCTAAAGGAAATACTCTATTAAACTTTGCAGGCATAAAAAATAATTTAATTGAATTTGTCTGTGATGCCGCTCCTTCAAAACAAAATAAATATATGCCTGGTAGCCACATTCCAATATTGGACCCTACTAATTTACAAAACATACAAGTAGATTATGTTTTAATTCTTCCTTGGAATTTAGCAAATGAGATAACAGAACAACTTTCCTTTTTAAGAAAAAATGGAACTAAGTTTGTAATCGCAATACCAGAGTTATTAATCTTCTAATGAGTATTCTGGTCACCGGCTCAACTGGTTTTTTGGGAAGCCATATATTAGATTCGTTAGCAAAAAGAGGAAAAAAAGTAAAAGTAATTGCTAGAAAAGAATCAAGCTTAAAACTCAAATCATGGTCAAATATCGAAGAAATCTTTTTAACTGAAAATATTTTTTTAGAGAGTGAGAAATGGATGTGCGCAAAATTAAATGGTGTTGATAAAATTATTCATGCGGCTTGGTACGCAGAGCCAGGAAAATATTTAACATCTGAATTAAATTTAGAATGTCTTTCAGGGACTCTAAAACTTGCATCTGCTGCAAGTAAAATGGGTGTCAAAAAGTTTGTTGGAATTGGCACTTGTGCTGAGTATCAAAATTCTGACAAGCCAATGAGTATTAATACACCTCTTGAGCCTAAGCTTTTGTATTCAGTATCAAAAGCTGCCTGTTTTTCTGTATTAAGTAAATATTTTGAAAATAAAGAAACAGAATTTGCCTGGGCTCGTATTTTTTATCTTTATGGTGAGAGAGAAGACCCAAGAAGATTTATTCCTTATCTAAGGTCGCAACTCTCTAAGGGCAAAACAGCGAAATTAACAAATGGAGATCAAATTAGAGACTTTATAAATGTAGCTGATGCTGCAAAGATCTTGGTCGATATAGCATATAAAGATATGGATGGAGTATTTAATGTTTGTTCCGGAAAACCTGTATCCATTAGAGACTTAGCCCTATCTATTGCAAAAGAATATGGAGCAGAGGATTGTTTAAAATTTGGAGCGAGAGAACCAAACCTTCTTGATCCTCCATATGTGGTAGGGGTCCCAAATTTTGAAATCTAAAAAAAAATTTAATGTCAGAATAAAAGTATTATTTTATTAGATAGGCCTGAAACGGAAGTATAAATTATAAAGTATTAGAAATCGTAGTTTAAATATTTGATTTTGAGATTTTAATTACTCTTTTTCATTTTGTATATAATATGCATTAATATCGTAATTCAAAAAATGATTTTTCAAGATTAATAGTAGATGGCTAAATGGAGGTAAAAATGTTTAAAAATAAAGTTTTACTCATTACTGGAGGTACAGGTTCTTTTGGAAATGCTATTTTGGATAGATTTTTAGATTCTGATATCCGTGAAATAAGAATATTTAGTCGAGATGAAAAAAAACAAGATGATATGAGAAAGCGATATAAAAATGCAAAGCTTAAATTTTACATTGGAGATGTAAGAGATTATCAATCAGTTTTAAATGTAGTGCGAGGTGTTGACTATATATTCCATGCAGCAGCTTTAAAACAGGTGCCTTCTTGTGAGTTCTATCCATTGGAAGCAGTTAAAACTAATGTACTTGGTACAGAAAATGTTCTTGAAGCTGCAGTTGTAAACGAAGTAAAACGTGTTGTTTGTTTGAGCACTGATAAGGCAGTTTATCCTATAAATGCAATGGGAACATCAAAAGCAATGATGGAGAAAGTTATCGTTGCAAAATCTCGAAATGTTAATGATGAGAAGACAATTATATGTACTACAAGATATGGCAATGTTATGGCTTCTCGAGGCTCTGTAATTCCATTATTTTTTCGTCAAATATTTGACAATAAACCAATAAGCATTACAGATCCAAAAATGACGAGATTTATGATGACTTTGAACGATGCAGTTGATCTTGTCTTACATGCCTTTAAAAATGGAAAAAATGGTGACATATTTGTTCAAAAAGCCCCTGCCGCAACAATTGATATTCTTGTTAAAGCAATTTTAAAAATTATAGATAAACAAGATCATGAAATTGAAATTATAGGCACTCGACATGGTGAGAAACTATATGAAGTACTTTGTTCCAGAGAAGAAATGTTTGCTGCGGAAGATCAAGAAAACTATTTTAGAATTCCATCAGACAACAGAGATTTGAATTATTCAAAGTATCATGAAGAAGGAGAAAGAGATCTTTCTAACATTGAAGATTATAATTCTCACAATACAGAGCAACTAGATGTAGATAATATGTATAAACTATTACATAAATTAGATTTTGTATCTGATATTGAAGCCGGAGGCACTAAAATACCTGACGGAGTATAAATGAAAATATTAGTTACTGGTGCAGATGGATTTATTGGAAAAAATTTATGCTTCATGCTTCAAGAGCTTGAAGAATATGAAGTTTTAAAAGTTACTAGAGATTCGCCAAAAGAAACTTTGCTTGCATATTTGAAAGAAGCAGAATTTATTTTTCATCTTGCTGGAGTAAATCGTCCAGAAAAAGAGTCTGAATATCAAAAGGGGAATCTGGATCTCACTAATTTTATTGTTAAGAAGCTTGCAGAATCTGGACAAAAGACACCAATTGCATTTAGCTCATCAACACAGGTTAATGAGGATAATCCTTATGGAAAAAGTAAGTTATTAGCAGAAAAAGCTATTGAAAAATATTCTAAAATTACAGGTTCTGCATATTATATTTTTCGCTATCCTAATGTATTTGGTAAATGGTGTAAGCCAAACTATAATTCATTTGTAGCCACTTTCTGTTATAACATACAAAATAATCTTGATATTTCTATTCATGACCCAAATTCAAAAGTAAATTTAATTTATATTGATGATGTATGCAAATCTCTTATTAATTTGTTAAATGAAAAATCATCTACGGGCTTAAAAGATATTCAAAATGTATATCATTCGACGGTTGGAGAAGTTGCAGAAATAATTTCTTCATTTAAGAATTCAAGAGATACTTTGATTTCTGAACGTGTGGGTGTTGGCCTAAAACGCGCACTTTATTCAACTTATCTGAGTTATTTTTCTCCTAAAAATTTTAGTTACAATATTCCAAGTTATAAAGATAATCGAGGTTTGTTTTGTGAAATGCTGAAAACCAAAGACTCTGGTCAGTTTTCATTTTTTACAGCTCATCCTGGAATAACTCGAGGTGGTCATTATCATCATTCAAAAAATGAAAAATTTTTAGTTATCCAAGGTGTTGCGAAATTTTGCTTTAGAAATATATTAACAAATGAAAAACATTCAATGACTTCTTCTGGAGATAATCCAGTAATTGTGCAGACAGTCCCAGGGTGGAGCCATGATATAACAAATATAAGTGATGAAGAATTAATTGTAATGCTCTGGGCTAATGAAATTTTTGATCCCGAAAATCCAGATACTAGGGAGGCAAGAATATGAGCATAAAAAAACTAAAAGTAATGACCATCGTTGGTACTCGTCCAGAAATAATCCGACTCTCGCGTGTATTAATACAGTTAGATAAATATTGTGATCACATATTGGTTCATACAGGCCAAAATTATGACTATGAGTTAAATCAAATATTCTTCGATGATTTGGGAGTAAAGAAACCTGATTATTTTTTGGAGTGTGCAGATGAATCTGTTGGTGTAGCTAATACGATAGGCAATTTAATGACATCTGTTGACAAAGTTTTAGAGGAAACGAAACCTGAAGCGGTTTTAATTTTAGGAGATACAAATAGTTGCCTATCTGTAATACCTGCAAAACGAAGACAAATTCCTACTTTTCACATGGAGGCTGGTAATAGGTGTTTTGATCAAAGAGTACCTGAAGAAACAAATAGAAGAATTGTTGATCACACTGCAGATATAAATCTTACATATAGTTCGATCGCAAGAGATTATTTATTGCAAGAGGGATTACCTGCAGACCAAATAATTAAAACAGGCAGCCCAATGTTTGAAGTTTTAAATCATTATCTTCCTCAAATAGAGAGCTCAGATATTTTAAAAAGACTTAAACTAAAATCATCAGAATATTTTTTGGTAAGTGCACACAGAGAAGAAAACATCGAATCTAAAAAAACTTTTGATAAATTAGTTAAGATTTTAAATACTTTAGCTAAAGATTATGATCTTCCAATAGTAGTTTCAACCCATCCGAGGACACAAAATCGAATAGACAAAACTAATTCTAAATTACATTCAAATATAAGACTAATGAAGCCATTAGGATTTCATGATTATGTTAATCTTCAAATAAATGCTAAGACCGTATTATCTGACAGTGGAACTATTAATGAAGAATCGTCAATTTTAAATTTTCCAGCATTGAACATACGTGAGGCTCATGAAAGACCAGAAGGCATGGAGGAAGCGGCTGTAATGATGACAGGACTCGAGGTAAATAGAGTTCTGCAAGGATTAGAAATTCTTGAAGATCAACTTCGTGGTCCTGATAGAACTTTAAATTTGGTAAAAGATTACAGTTATGAAAATGTAAGTCATAAAGTAGTTCGTATTATTCATAGTTATACAGACTATGTTAATCGAGTAGTTTGGAAAAAATATTAAACTATTACTAATTTTTAAGTTGATGAAATAATGCGTATTGCTCTTTTACCTGACGAGTATTTACCATCTGGAACAAGAGTTCATGCAAAGATGTTTCATGAACTTGCTCTATCACTTAAAAGCATTGGTCATCATCCAATTGTTATAACGCCTGGAACACCCTTTCAAAAAAGAAGATTAATTGTTGATTTTGTTGATGGTATTGAAGTTTGGAGATTTAGATCAGGCTATACCAGAGGAGTCGGAATGATTAGAAGAGCCATTAATGAGTGGTTGCTTCCCATTAGAGCTTGGAAAGCTATAAAAACTAAGGTTGACTATGATAAATTTGATTTATGCATCAACTATGCGCCAACTATATTTTTTGGACCGCTTGCAAAAAAATTAAGACAAAGAGGCACATTCATATATTTAATTGTTCGGGATATGTTTCCACAATGGATAATTGATGAAGGAATTATAAAAGAGAAGTCATTTGCAGCCTATTTTTTTAGGTACTACGAAAAATTAAATTATATGACATCTGACTGCATTGGTGTTCAATCTAAAGCAAATCTAAACGTATTCTCAGCTCGATTTCCAGAATATAAAAATATTAAAATCTTGAGAAATTGGGCCTCAATTGAACCCACTCCTTTTGAAGAACATAATTATGAATTTCTCAAGGAACATAAAATTGAAAACAAAATCATCTACTTTTATGGAGGAAATACAGGCCATGCCCAAGACATGGAAAATATTATGCGTTTAGCAAAAAACATGCAAAGGTTTAAAAATGCACATTTCTTAATTATTGGACAAGGAGACGAATTTGACCTTACCAAGAAACTAAAATCAAAATGGAAGTTGGAAAACATTACGATTTTACCATCTGTATCTCAATCTGAATTTAAGAGCATATTAGCAGTTATAGATATTGGATTATTTTCACTTGCTTATAATCATACTGCGCACAACTTTCCAGGTAAATTATTAGGTTATATGGTAGAGTCAAAACCAATTTTAGGCAGTGTAAATCCTGGAAATGATTTATCTGAAATAATCAAGAGTTCACAATCTGGATTTGTATATACTAATGGTGATGATGAGTCTTTAACCAAATCAGCAGTTTCTCTTTATAACAATGCTGAACTTAGAAAAGAAATGGGCATAAATTCAAGGCAGCTATTGTTGAATGAATTTTCAGTTGATTCAGCTGTAAACAGTATTTTAGACTCATTTAATTAATGAAAAGAAAGTGAAGTTACTTTTGACAGGATCTACAGGTTTTTTGGGAAGTGCTCTCAAAAGAAAACTTAATAATAATAAGTTGGTACTAACATCTAGAAGTCTAGATTACTCAGATGAATCTTTGTTCTTTAAAAAAAATATTTCAAAGGATGAAGATTTTTCAGACTGTTTAAAAAATATTGAAGTTATCATTCATACTGCAGCTAGGGTTCACCAAATGAATGATAGGTCAAAAGATCCTTTGAAAGAATTTATGGAGACAAATTGTTATGGAACATTAAACCTAGCCAATCAAGCATCCAAAGCAGGTGTAAAGCGTTTTATTTTTATCAGCTCAGTCAAAGTAAATGGAGAAAAGTCTGACCCAGATCAGCCATTTAAATTTGATGACCCAAGCCAACCTATAGATCCATATGGTATTTCAAAAGCTAAAGCAGAGGAGGGACTTTTAAAAATTGCAAATCATTCTGATCTTGAAGTTACCATAATAAGACCTCCTCTTGTTTATGGACCAAATGTTAAAGCTAATTTCGCATCTTTGCTGAACTTAGCAAAACTAAATATACCTTTTCCATTTGGATCTGTTGATAATTTAAGAAGTTTTGTTTCAATAGAAAATTTAGTTGATTTAATAGTTACATGCGTCAATCATCCTAAGGCCGTAAATCAAATTTTTCTTGTTAGTGATGATGATGATGTTTCAATATCTAAACTTTATTCTTTAATGGCAGAGGCGTGGGGTAAAAAACCAAGGATTTTCAAAATCAAACCAGACTTATTGAAATTTATAGGTAACATAGTTGGAAAGAAAGATGTTCTTGAGCGTTTATGTGAAGATTTAAGAGTAGATATATGGCACACTAAAAATACCCTTGAATGGGCACCAATAGTCACTTTGGAAGATGGTATAAAAAATTGTGTGGCAAATACACAAAATGAAAAATGAATAAGGAAGTATTATGAATTCATTATCAATAATTGGAAGAGATAAGGCGCTTTTTAGTGAAGATATTAATAGCCAGAAAAATATTTTAGAGAGCTGTGTTAATGAATCAAGATTTTTGGTAATTGGTGGCGCTGGTACCATTGGACAAGCAGTCACTAAAGAAATATTTAAAAGAGATCCCAAATTATTACATGTTGTAGATATTTCAGAAAATAATATGGTTGAACTTGTCCGAGATCTAAGAAGCTCGATAGGCTATGGATCTGGAGATTTTAAAACATTTGCTATTGATTGCGGTAGCGTTGAATTTGAAGCACTTATAAAAAATGAGGGCCCTTATGATTATGTGTTTAATTTATCAGCATTAAAACATGTGAGAAGTGAAAAAGATCCATACACATTGATGAGAATGATAACCGTAAATATATTAAATACTGTTAAGACTGTTCAAATGGCAAAAGAAATGGGTTCTAAAAATTACTTTTGCGTATCCACAGACAAAGCAGCAAATCCAGTCAATATGATGGGTGCTAGTAAGAGGATTATGGAAATGTTTCTTATGCAGGAAAGCATAAATCAAAAAATCTCAATGGCTAGATTTGCAAATGTTGCTTTTTCGGATGGATCACTTCTTCATGGTTTTAATCAGAGATTTGCAAAAAAACAACCATTTTCTGCTCCAAATGATGTAAGACGTTATTTTATTACCTCGCAAGAATCTGGTGAGCTATGTCTGATAGCAGGTCTGCTTGGAAATAATCGTGACATTCTTTTTCCAAAATTAAGTGAAAAACTTCACTTGATTAAATTTTCTGACATAGCTTTTCGATATCTTAAAGATAGAGGATTTGAAGTTTATGAGTGTCAAGATGAGGATGAGGCTCGTTATAGAACAAATGAATTAATAAATAATAAGAAATGGCCATGTTATTTTTTTAAAAGTGATACAACTGGAGAAAAAGATTTTGAAGAGTTTTTTACTGATAAAGAAGATTTAGATATGAGTCGTTTTAAGACCATTGGAATTATAGAAAACCAACCAGAATTTGATGAAGAAAAACTAAATAATTTTATGAATGGGGTTATGGATCTTATAAATAAAAGAAGCTGGAAAAAGGAAGATATTGTTAAGCTATATTTTGAACTTTTACCAGATTTTGCTCACAAAGAAACTGGGAAGTATCTAGACCAAAGGATGTGATAATGGACCGTCTTCTAGATATTTTACTTTCTGGCATTGCACTATTGGTTCTTTCTCCTCTTATGATTCCTATATCAATCATACTGAAGTTAACAGGTGAGGGTGAGATATTCTTTTTACAGGAGCGCATTGGAAAAGGTGGACATAAATTCAAGTTAATTAAATTTGCAACCATGCTCAAAAATAGTGCAAACATTGGTACTGGTACTGTTACTGTAAAAGGAGATCCTAGAGTATTACCTGTAGGAAAATTTTTGCGAAAAACAAAGATAAATGAGTTGCCACAACTTTTGAATATACTTGTTGGTGATATGAGCGTTATTGGTCCAAGACCCCTTACTTCGCAAACATTTGAAGCTTATTCAGAGAATACTCAAAAACTTATAAAGCAGGTCCGACCTGGACTTTCAGGAATAGGCTCTATTGTTTTTCGTGATGAGGAAGAAATTATGCATGGAAAGCAAGCCTCAGTTGATTTTTATATAAATTCTATTGCTCCCTATAAAGGCATGCTTGAAGAGTGGTTTGTAGAAAATAAAAGTATTAGAATATATTTTCTTGCTATTTGTATAACAACTTGGGCCGTAATTTTTCCTAATACAAAGATTGTTTGGAGTGTTTTTAAAAATCTACCTAAGCCTCCAACTGAGCTAGAGGAGTTTCTAAAATAAAAAATGATTGAATTTAAATCTCTCTGCAGTGAAGATCCATATATTTTATTGAAAGAGAAATATGACATTGCCCTTAAAGCAGGCCAACAAAATATTGAAGCAATAGCAATATCTTCATTTGATAAAAAAAAGATGGAAGTAGATTCAAGATTTGTTAATTTGAAGTTTATTGATGGAAAAAAATTTATTTTCTTTAGTAATTATAATTCTCCAAAATCGATTGCTTTTCAATCTCATGACCAAATATGTGCTTTATTTTATTGGTCATCAGTTGACATTCAAATACGATTAAAAGCAAAAATTGAGAAAACAAAAGTTGAATTTAATCAGGAATATTTTAAAAAAAGATCTATCGATAAAAATGCATTAGCAATTAGCTCGAATCAATCACAAGGTATTAAATCTTATGAACAGGTGCTATTGAAATATAATGAAATTAAAGATACAAATGATTTGAAAAAATGTCCTGATTATTGGGGTGGTTTTTCATTCATTCCTTATTATTTTGAATTCTGGGAAGGACATGAATCAAGAATAAATAAAAGAAAGGTTTTTTATAAACATAGTGATATCTGGAAAGAATCATTTCTTCAGCCGTAAATATTGCCAAATATAATTTTTAGTATAAAATTCAAAAAAAAATGAAATTTAATAAGTCAAATACAAACAAAATCAATTATTTTTCGAGAACTTAATGTATTTCATACCATCCTTTTTTAATTCGTAGGTACCTCTCATAGCTTTAACAAAAAAAAATATCACTCCAATTAATAATAATATAAAGGCTGATGAAGTTATGCTTATTGGAGCTAATGGAGAAAAAATGGGCATTCTGCCTTTTAGCGAAGCTCTTAAATCAGCTAATGCTGAGTCCTTAGATTTGGTTCAGGTTTCTCCCTCTGATGCAAATCCAGTTGTTTGTAAACTTTTAGATTATGGAAAGTACCTTTTTGATAAGAAAAAAAATATTTCATCTTCAAAAGTTAAAGTTAAGAAAAGTACTATTAAGGAGATTAAATTCAGGCCGACAACTGATGTTGGTGATTACAACATAAAATTAAAAAAGATTAAAAGCTTTATTATTGATGGAGATAAGACTAAAATAAGCGTCCGATTTAGAGGCAGAGAGATATTGAATAGTGATATGGGATTAAATCTTTTGAATAAGTTGAAATCTGAGCTTGAAGAAATAGCTCAAGTTGACCAAGAACCTTCTCTAGAAGGCAGACAACTGCAGATGGTTCTGTCTCCAATAAAAAAGAAAAATTAAATAAACTATTAAATAAAGCTATATGGGATATAAACTTAAAACACATTCAGGAGCTGCAAAACGCTTTAAGAAAACTGGGAGTTCAGTAAAAAGTAGAAGCGCTAATAGAAATCATATACTTACGAAACAATCTACAAAAAGAAAAAGACATAATAGAGGTCTTAATAAGTTAAATGGAACAGTGCTAAAAATGGCTACAAAGTTAATTAAAGGGTAAGAATCATGCCAAGAGTTACAAAATCACTTACAGCAAAATCGAAGCATAAAAAGGTACTCAAAGCTACTAAAGGTCATTATGGTGCAAGAAGTAGGCTTTATAAAACTGCTAAACAGTCAAATATAAAGTCTTTACAATATGCTTTCAGAGATAGAAAGAATAAAAAAAGGTCTATGAGAGCTTTGTGGATTTCCAGAATAAATGCTGGCTCGAGAGAAGTTGGCGTCCCTTACTCAAAGCTGATGCGCTCTCTTTCAGAAAAAAATATTAGACTTGATAGAAAAATTTTGTCTGACATTGCTGTATTGGATAACTCAACTTTTAAAAAGGTTGTTGAATTAGCAATTAGTTAAAAAATATCCTAATGTCATCGTCTAAAGACATTAATCTTCCAAAGCTTGAAAAAGACCTTGGTGGCCTACACCCAATTAATCATCTAAAAGATTCAATTATGGATTTTTTGGTGAATCTAGGTTTCGAGATTGTAAATGGGCCTGAAATAGAAACAGAAAAGTTTAACTTTGATATGTTAAACATTAAAGATTCTCATCCTGCAAGACAAATGCATGATACATTTTATGTAAATAATCAAATTAAACTGTTAAGGACTCATACTTCTCCAGTTCAAATAAGAGGAATGTTAGAAAAAAAACCACCAATTGCATTTATATCTGGTGGTAAGGTCTATAGAAAGGATGACGACTCAACTCATCTTCCAATGTTTCATCAAGTTGAAGGAATTTACGTTAATAGCGACGTAAATTTTGCAAATCTTAAAGATATAATTTATAAAATTGTTCATTATCTTTTTGGGGATGAAATCAAATTAAGATTTAGACCATCATATTTTCCATTCACAGAACCATCTGCAGAAGTTGATATTTTGTCAAATGAAAATAAATGGCTTGAAATTCTCGGATGTGGGATTGTCAATCCAATTGTTTTAGAAAACTGTAAAATTGATCCAACCAAGTACAGTGGTTTTGCATTTGGGTTAGGTATTGAAAGAATTGCGATGCTTAAGTATGGAGTAAATGACATAAGAGAATTTTATAAATCAAATCTAGATTTTTTAAATCAATTTAAATGAAAATTGCCTATAAACATTTAGTCAATAATATAAAAACTCAACCACGCATTGAAGAAATATCTGATAAGCTCTTTCAGCTAGGTCACGAGCATGATATTCAAAATGAGATTTTTGATATTGAATTTACGCCCAACAGAGGTGATTGTCTTTCAGTTAATGGCTTGTTAAGAGACTTAAACGTTTTTTATGACATAAGATTCGATAACAAGGAATTTGAGAATGAGATTGAATCATTTGATATGAAATTTATTAATAATGCAGAGGCTGATTGCAATAATATAACTTTTTTAAAAATAGAGATAGATGGCAAGATTAAAGAATATAAAAGTCAACTCAAAGAATATTTTCAGTTATTAGACGTTAATAAAAAAAATTTCTTCACAGACGTTTCAAACTATGTTTCCTATGAAACGGGTCAACCAACTCACTGTTATGATTCTTCCAAGCTCGGTGATACGATTTGTCTTGAAAGATTAAACTCGCAATGTAAATTTAAAACCTTATTAGATAAGGAAATCCTTTTAACTGACGATGATCTTGTTTTTAAAAGTAAAAATGAGGTTATAAATCTTGCGGGTATAGTGGGAGGTCAAAATTCTTCATGTTCTAGTAAAACGAATTCAGTAATCATTGAATGTGCTTTTTTTAATCCAGAAATAATCATAGGAAAATCTCTTAAGTATGGCATCCAGTCTGATGCAGCCTATAAATTTGAAAGAGGTGTTGATCCTAATTGTCAAGAAAAGGTATTACGAAGATTTATAAAGATTGTTATGGATCATGCAGAAGTTACTTCTGTAAAAATATTTAACAAATCATTTAATGAAAAACCTCACAACACAATTCCTTATAACTTGGCAAGTATAAATAAAATAATTGGTATGCCTATATCTAAGGAACAATATGAATCTAATTTAAAAAATTTAGGCTTCAAAATCAAAGAAAATATGATTGAAGTACCAACTTATAGAAGCGACATAAGAACACAAAATGATTTAGCAGAAGAATTAGCAAGATGTATTGGATACAACAATATTGCTTCGTCGCCATTAAATATAAAAAATGTAAATTTTAAAAATTCTCCTGAAATCGTTAAAGAGAATATTACAAAAAACCTTTTAATCGATAACGGATTTCATGAGGTGATAAATTTTCCATTTACAGATAACTCAAGTAGTTCAATAAAATTAGATAATCCAATTGATGTAAACAAACCCTATTTCCGTGAAAATATTAACCATTCATTATTAGACAATCTTTTATATAATGAGAGAAGACAACAAGATTCTATAAAATTATTTGAATTTTCTGATATATATAAACTAAATAAGAATGGAGAATATGAAAATTATAGAAAATTAAGCATTATCGCAAGTGGAAGAGTGGGCAGAAACTATAAAGAATTTTCTAAAAAAATAGATCAGCCTTATTTGGGTTCAATTATTGGGAAATATCTCCAAAATCCATCTAGTGATATAAAAGAGCTTTCAAGAGATAAGTTAAATACAAAATTAAAAACAAAAATTTTTTATTTGGAAATATATTTGTCTGAACTTAGCGATCAAATACTTAAATATGAACCAAAATCAGGTTTCTCTAGTGAGTTTGCAATTTATGAACCTATTTCTGAGTTTCCAAAAATTGTAAGGGACCTCTCTTTTTCATTAAAGGATCACAAGCGTTTTGAAGACCTTAATAGTTTAGTAGAAAACTTCAAAAATGATTATTTGAAGGAATCCTTTATTTTTGACCTTTATAATGATCAAAGTAATCAAATACTTAAAATTGGATATAGATTTACTTTTCAATCAAATAAAAAAACCCTCACGGATAATGATGTAAATAAGATCATGTCTACTTTGATAAGCGAGTCTTTGAGTATTCCTGGAATTGAAATACCGGGTATTTAAATATGAAGATTACAAAAAAAATAATTTCAAAGAATATTTCGAATTCAATAAAGATTTCATTAAAAGAGTCAAATGCATTTCTTGATAGTTTTTTAAGAATAGTAAAAGATGAATCTAAAACTAAAGTTATCAAAATAGGTAACTTTGGAACTTTTTCATATAAGTATACACCTAAAAGAATTGGAAGAAATCCAAAATCTGGATCGACATATGTAATTAAGCCGTTTAATAGATATGTGTTTAAAGCTTCCCTTAGATTAAAAAGTTTTTTAAACTGATATAATGCTCAAAAATTAATTTTTTAAATGCAAAAATGAGAACTAGATACATTACAAAGACATTATTAATTTGCACTTTTATGAGTGTATGTATTGCAAATGCCCAATCTATATCAGGTTTAGAAGAAATAGATAAAGACTTTTTAACAAGCCTGCCTGATGAAGTTCGTGAAGACGTAATGAAAGAATTAGAGGAAAACTTAGAGCAAGAAAGTAACGAATTTCCTAGAAGGCCGTCCAGTGAACTTTCTAAATTAGAAACTGTTAGAGAGTGGGAGGAATTTAAAAAGAAACAAAGCATGGAAAGCCAAACTGAAAGATATGGACTTAGAATTTTTAATTCAATGCAGTCATCTTTTATGCCAATCAATGAACCTAATTTTGGCAATAATTATATTGTTGACTATGGCGATGTAATAAAAATTCAATTGTATGGGGCTTCAGGAAAAATTAGGAATAATATTTATCTTGTTGAAGTTCAAAGAGATGGCACAGTAGTTCTAGATGATATTGGGAGCATTTCTGTATCTGGATTAAATTTTGAACAGGTTGTGGATGCGATAAAAAAAATGTATGCGCAATCTTTTATTGGTCTTGATGTTGTTGTCACAATGAGTAGATCTAGAGATATAAATGTCTTGGTTACTGGAAATGTTGAATTTCCTGGAATTTATACCTTAAGTGGAAACTCAAATATACTACAAGCTCTAAATGTATCTGGCGGGGCTAATGAAAACGGAAGTCTAAGAAATATTGTAATCAAGAGAAAAGACAGACCTGATATAAACGTTGATTTATACCAAGCGTTGATATTTGGTAACATTGATAGCATTCCATTCCTCATGTCAGGCGATTCAATACATGTCAAACCTGTTCAAAATCTAGTTCGTGCAGGGTATGGATTTAATAATACTGCTGTTTTTGAAATGTTAGATAATGAAACTATTAAAGATTTAGTTAATTATGCTGGCGGATTAAAAATTGAAGCTAAAGCTGACTCTCTAAAAATTGTAAGATTTAATGACAATGAATTTGATTCTTTTAATTTGAGTATTAATGATTTAGAAAACTTTAAAGTTAAAAATTTAGATTCTATTTATGCTGAAAAAGAGAATATTGGAGTTATAACTGTATCTGGGAATGTAAGATTCCCTGGAAAATATTCAATATCATCAACTGATAGATTGCTAGATGTTATAGAAAGATCAGGTGGTTATACAAAATCTGCATATCCATTTGGAGCAAGTTTATATAGAAAAAGTACACAAGATCTCGAGTCTTTGTTCTTAGAAAAAGCTTACAGAAACCTTATAAGCTTTATTGCGTCTAATCCTGAGTCTCTATCTGGAGCTGGTAATGACGGCTTAGGTTATGTTTTAGCAGAAATCAAATCACACAAACCCGTTGGAAGAATAATTGCTGATTTTGATCCTGTAAGCCTTAAAGAGAGTATACAAAAAAATATATATCTGAATGATCAAGATAGAATACACATTCCATCATATGATTCAAATGTATATATATTTGGTGAAGTAGGCAATCCTGGCTCGGTCCTATTTGAAGAGAGCTCTGACATCAGAGAATACATAGATAAGTCTGGAGGTTTTACAAGATTTTCTTCTAAAGAATCAATATTTATAGTTTCGCCCAATGGAGAAACTCGTAAAATTTATTCAAATGGATTAAAACAATATCTATCTCAAGATGTTGACGTATATCCCGGTTCAGTTATATATGTTCCTCGGCATATTGGAAAAATTGATGGAGTTAATTTTTATGCAACAGTCGCTCCTATATTCAGTAGTTTGGCTTTATCAATAGCATCTCTTAATTCAATTAATAATTAATTAAAATATTACTTTAAGTTATGCAATGAATTAAATGAAAAATTTTAGCTTCTTTTTTTGTTTTTTACTTATAATATTAGCCACAAAAATTGAAGCTACTTCATATAATTCTCTTGGACAAACTGGCCTTATAAATCTACCTTCTGCTGAAGTTCATCAAGAACAGTCAATTTATGTTACTTTCAATAGAAGTAACTTTATAAAACTTGGTACGATAACAGCAACTCCATTTAATTGGTTAGAAGCTAGCTACTTTTATTATAGACCAGATGATTTACTATGGGGAGGAAATCAGGGTTTATATCTTGATAAAGGATTTAACGTTAAGTTTTCTTATAAACCTAAATCAATTTTCTTACCCAAAATTGCAATTGGATTAGATGATTTTGCTGGAACAGGACAATTCACCAAAGAATATATAGTTTCAACTTACAATTTTAATAATTTAAAATTAACCACAGGCCTTGGTTGGGGAAAATTTGTTGGTGATTCTGGCATAGATAATCCTTTTAGACTTATAGGTAAAAGATTTGAAAATAGAAATGAATCTATTTTAGGCTTAGGTGGTGAGCCAAATCTTGAAACAATTTTCCATGGAGATGCAACTCCTTTAATAGGTTTAGAACTTAATGTACCTAAAGTTAAAAATCTATCTTTTAAAATAGAAAATAATCCATTTGATTATCTAAAATTTGCCTGTTGTGGTGAAGGATTATCAAAAAATTCAACTGTCATTCGTGCAAAAGATTCAGATATAAATTTTGGATTTAGCTATAAGTACAAAAGCTATGGAAATATTGATTTTTCATACATTAAAGGTAATTCATGGAATATATCTATTTCATTTGGTTTTTCTTCAAAAAAACCTCATAGAAAAAAAACAGCTTTTCAGCCAGAAATTAAGAATAGCAACTATAATCAGACAGATAAAAAGTATGAATTCTATCTCGATCTTCTCGAAAATTTAAATCAAAACAAACTTTATCTTCAATCAGCTTCTATTAACGAAGGTACCTTAAGCGTAACAGTTGACTCAGCAGAACATATAAATCCAATTATTTATTCTTCAAGAACTGCGTATATTTCAAAAGAAGTTGGAAAACTAAATGAATTTGAATTCGATAGATATGAAATAGGACATGTAACACGTGGTATAAAAATAAATAGTATAAAATATAGATCATCCGACTTAGATTTAAAAGAAAGATATCCGGATGTATTAATCAAAAAGCATTCAAGGATAGCAAATTCTAATAAATTTGATTATAAAACACATGAGTTTCAACCAAAAGTAAATTTCCCAATAATAATAAATAGAGTATTACCTGCAGTTAGAACGCACGTTGGCTCGCCTGAAAAGTTTCTCTATTCGGGTTTTGGCGTCAGTCTTTCTTCGGAAATTCAACTTAATAGAAACACTGTAGTATATTCCTCTATTGGAAGATCTTTAATTGATAATTTTGATGACAAATTTTCTGATCCAAATACTCAACTCTCACCAGTAAGAACCGAAATAGTTGATTATCTTCAACAAAGTTCTGAAGGTTTTTATATTTCAAATATGAATATTGAGTATATTAACTCAATACATAAAAATATATATGGAAAATTAAGCTTAGGTTATCTTGAGCAAATGTATGGTGGAATTGCTAGTGAAGTTTTATATAAGCCTTTTAAAAGTAATATTGCTTTAAGCTTTGAATATAATAATGTTAAAAAGAGAGCATATGATCAAAGATTTTCCTTTCAAGATTATCAAATTGCAATGCCAAGATTTAATTTTGCTTACTATCATCCTAAAACAAATATCTTGACTAAATGGAGTTATGGTAAGTATCTTGCAGGTGATATTGGATATACATTAGATTTTTCTCGAAGAATGCCATCTGGATGGAGTGCAGGTTTCTTTTTTAGTAGGACGGATGTTTCTTTCGAAGAGTTTGGTGAAGGGTCTTTTGATAAAGGGTTTTATGTCACTGTTCCTCTAAGTATTTTTAGTAGAAATTATGATAAAGATATTAGAGGATTTGGACTTCGACCAATGACTAGAGATGGAGGCCAACAACTTGAACTTCAAAATAGATTGATAGATTCTTTCTATGGATCGACTTATTCAGAAATAAACGAAAACTGGAATAATTACTTAGACTAAATTTTGATATAAAAAAAACAGCCTGACGGCTGTTTTTTTGTTTTTGACTAATTGAACTTTACAAGTATTAACCTGAACTACTTGTTGTAGTCGTTGTAGTTGTTGTACTTGTTGACGTAGACGTTGTGGTAGTAGTCGGTTCTGTCGTAGTAGTAGTAGTCGGTTCTGTCGTAGTAGTAGTCGGTTCCGTTGTAGTAGTAGTAGTAGTCGGTTCCGTTGTAGTAGTAGTAGTCGGTTCCGTTGTTGTAGTGGTAGTAGTCGGTTCCGTTGTTGTTGTAGTAGTAGTCGTAGGAGCCGGTGTAGGCGCTGGTGTTGGCGCTGGTGTCGGAGCCGGTGTAGGCGCTGGTGTCGGAGCCGGTGTAGGCGCTGGTGTTGGCGCTGGTGTCGGAGCCGGTGTTGGCGCTGGTGTCGGAGCTGGTGTAGGCGCTGGTGGAGGTACTGGAGTAGGAGCAGGTGCAGGAGCTTCTGCGCCATCTCCATCGTCAGTAGCAGCTAAAAGTGCTGCTGCTGCAGCAACAGCGGCTGCAATCGCACCAGGATCTAAACTCTGACCATCTTTAGTTGACTCTTCAGCGGAATCAGATGCATCATCGCTGTCTTGAGCAATAACATCTGTTGCAAAAAAACCATAAAAGAAACTGAAAATAGTCCCCCATAAAACTTTAAACTTTGATTTTATAAATTTAGCCATAATATCCTCTACTAAATGCTAATATTGTTAATTAAAACATATATTCAATTGATATAGCAATAATTATGTGTATTTTTTAGCAGTAATTAATCCCTATAAAAAACTGAGTTAATGATTATATTTGATAAAAGGTAGATTTCATACAAATTTTTTGTTTTTTTTTAATTATATGGTCGGGATGGCCGGATTTGAACCGACGACCACTACACCCCCAGTGTAGTGCGCTACCAGACTGCGCTACATCCCGTTTCTTTATAATATATAATATTTTGATTCAGAATTTTTTATAATCGTTTTTAACATGAAGTTTATTATATTTATAGTTTTAGGTTTTTTAGTACCCAGCTTTCTGTTGGCCTCTAATAACCTATCTGTTAATACAACAAGCGGAATAGTTTATGCAATGGAAACAAAAGATGTTCTAGTTTTTGAAGATATACCATATGCTCAGCCTCCTATTGGAAATTTGAGATGGAAAGCGCCAAAAGAAATTATTGAGCAGATAGAGATATTTCCCAGAGAAAAAAACTTTTGCATTCAAAGACCTTCAAACTTGGGTGGTGTGGAAGGAGAGAACTTTTATGTTGGTTCAGAGGACTGTTTATATTTGGATATATTTTTACCGAAAAAGAATTTTAGAGAAAAGAACCTACCTGTCATGTTTTGGATTCATGGTGGTGGAAATACTTCAGGATTAAAGGACTTATATGATTTTTCAAAAATGGCATCCAAACATAATGTCATTGTTGTAAGGATTAACTATAGATTGGGCCCTTTTGGTTGGTTTACCCATCCGTCAATCCAGGATTATCAGGACGGGGAAGACAAAACATCCAACTTTGGAACTTTAGATATTGTTATGGCATTAAAATGGGTAAAAAATAACATTAACAGCTTTGGAGGCGATGCTAGCAACGTAACAATATTTGGTGAGTCTGCAGGAGGTCATAATGTTCTTTCATTATTAGTTTCACAAAAAGCCAAAGGACTTTTTCA
>MDTA01083170.1_pt1 | contig 41037 bp, 28 predicted proteins | sample 811151 | NCBI WGS metagenome assembly MDTA01 (sample SAMN05326648, study PRJNA326480) | marine metagenome | isolation source: seawater | place: Indian Ocean: South | collected 2010
GAACACCACGCCGAACAGGGGCGCCAGGAAATTCATGGCGGACACCTGGGAGGTGTAGTGGCGGCGCAGCATGGCGAAGAACACCAGGTAGCTCAGGAAGGCCACGCCCACGGTTTGGAACGTCAGGGAGGCGACCAGCGTCGGGCTCCAGTGAATGACCCAGCCGCCGGCGGGGACCAGGGTGGCCAGCCCCAGCAGAGGCACCGAGCCGAACAACTGGTGGAACAGCACCACGGAGGCATCCAGATCGCGCAGGCGGGTGGCGCGGATCACCATCACCGTGGCCGCCCAGCACACCGCGCCGGCGAAGCACAACAGGTCGCCGGCCAGGGTGGCCGCGCCGCTGCCGCGGGCGCCGGAAAAGGCGGTGAGCGCCACACCGAGAAACGCGAACAAAATGCCCAGCACCTTGAAACGGCGTACCGGTTCGTCGCGGATGATGTACATGGCGCCCAGGGCGATCATCATCGGCGCGGTGTAGTAGATTACCGCCGCGTGGGCGGCGCTGGTCAGCGCCAGGCCCAGATACAGAAAGCCGAAGTCCAGCGCGAACAGCAGGCCCAGCAGCATGGACGGGCCGGTGGGCGCGCGGAACGGGTTCCGCCGCTGGCTAACAAACCACAGCGCCAGCAACGCCGTGCCGCCCAGCGAGCGCAGGAAGGTCTGGGTGAGCGGCGCCATGTCCTCCACCACCGCTTTCACGGCGGCCTGCTGGGCGCCGAAGGCGGCGAACACCAGGATCAGAATCAGGATGGCGCGGGATGTCAGAGGTTGCAGCGGCATAACACAACACAATCAGCCAATGGCGGCGGCCGGTGCCGGCCGCGCGTGGACGAAAAAATGGGCGAGGGCGCACAGCGCCCCCAGCGCGATCGCCGGGTACCCTATCTGGTCTTGGCCGGCGAAGCGACCAGATAAAACGCCGCCCAGCCAGACGCCGGTGATACCGCCTAACTGATAGCCTGGAAACACGGACCCGAACGTGGTGGCGCTGCTCACCGCCAGGGTCATGTTCCCGTCCTCCGGATTGCGGCACTATAGAAACCCCCTCTTTCGCGCACGGAGACACACAACAATGATAATGCTGATTCTCGGTTTGCTGATTTTCCTGGGTATTCACTGCGTCGGCTTCTTCCCGGAATGGCGGCAGCGCCGCGTCAATGGCATGGGCCTGTTGCCCTGGAAAGGGCTCTACAGCCTGATCGCTCTGGCCGGTTTCGTGCTCATCGTTCTGGGCTTTCAGCGGGCCCGGCTGGACCCGGTGGTGCTGTACGCGTCACCCACCTGGCTCAATCACCTGAATGCGCTGTTCACCCTGATCGCGTTCGTTCTGCTGGCCGCCGCCTATGTGCCCGGCAACCGGATTCGCGCCCGTCTCGGTCACCCCATGGTGGTGGCCACCAAGGTGTGGGCGTTCGGCCACCTGCTGGCCATTGGCCTGCTGCACGATGTGGTGCTGTTCGGCGCCTTCCTGGTGTGGGCGATCGTGGCCTTCGCCAAACTGCGTCGCCGTGATCGCGCCCAGGGCGTCACCTACGCGCCCGCTACCCTCAAGGGCGATGTGATTACGCTGGTGGTGGGCGTGCTTGCCTGGGCGCTGTTCGCCTTCTGGCTGCACGGCGCTCTGATCGGCGTGCGGCCCTTCGGTTGAGAGAGGACCGTCCGTGGTCGCCGGCTTGTCCGAAGACTCCATGCTGGAGGTCCGCCGACGCCAGGGTGCAGTGACGCCGCCCTTGGCGCGCCGGGTTACCTAATGTCCACCTTGTTTGGCACGAAAGGCCCGTTACAGGGCCGGGCCGCGCCGCCATGATGGCCTCTGGCTTGGAAAAGAGGCTGATTATGCAAATCGATACGAGCACGCCGGTGATGGTCACCGGCGCCACCGGTTACGTGGCCGGGCGCCTGGTGGAGCGGTTGCTGGAAGAGGGCGTCACCGTGCATGCGGCGGTGCGTAACCCGGACGACAGCCGCAAACTGCAGTATTTGAACGCCATCGCCGAAAAGACGCCGGGCACTATCCGCTACTTCAAGGCGGACCTGCTCTCGCCCGGCTCCTACGCCGAGGCCATGGCCGGCTGTTCGGTGGTGTTTCACACCGCGTCGCCGTTCACCACCACGGTGAAGGACCCGCAGAAAGAGCTGGTGGAACCGGCGCAGCTGGGTACCCGCAATGTGCTGGAAACCGTCAACGAGACGCCGTCCGTGAAGCGGGTGGTGCTGACCAGTAGCTGCGCGGCGATCTACGGCGACAACGCGGACCTGAAACACACCACCAACGGGGTGTTCACCGAAGCGGACTGGAACACCAGTTCGTCGTTGAGCCATCAGCCCTACGCCTACTCCAAGACCGTGGCGGAGAAAGAAGGCTGGAAAATCGCCGACGCGCAGGACCGTTGGGACCTGGTCACCATCAATCCGTCGCTGGTGGTGGGGCCGGGTATTAACCCGAATGCCACCTCGGAAAGCTTCGATATTCTGCGTCAGTTTGGTGATGGCACCGCGAAGCCCGGCGTGCCGGATGTGGGCATCGGCGTGGTGGACGTGCGTGAAGTGGCCGAAGCGCATCTGCTCGCCGCCTACCTGCCTGAAGCCAATGGCCGCTATATCCTCTCCGGCCACGACACCGACTTCCCGGAGATGGCCGCCGTGCTGCGCCGCCGCTTCGGGAAAAAATACCCGATCCCCAGGCGCACCCTGCCCAAGGCCGCTGTGTGGCTGGTCGGGCCCGTGGTCAACAAAACCCTGACCCGCAAGTTCGTCAGCCGTAACGTCAACTTGCCGTGGCGTGCCGACAACAGCCGCAGCCGCGAGCAGCTCGGCATCCAGTACCGACCGCTGGACGCGTCCCTGAATGAATTCTTCCAGCAACTGGTGGACAGCGGCCAGTTGAGAAAGTGACGGAGGCGCGTTCCAGGGGGCGGCGCTGCCGCGCCCCCTTTGAACGCTCCGCCGGGGGTGGCGCTGCGTGGAGATTGCTCTAAACTCTGAGCCATGTCCGACGCCAAGGGCGAAATAGCCGATGTCCAAGATTGATCCTGATGCCTCTGGTCAGCCCAACCCTGCGCAAGCCGTGAACCGCGAGGGTGAGGCGGCGTTGTCGCTGTTCTCCCTGCCGGATTTGTTTGACACCCTGCCCGAAGCGGTGGTGGTGGCGGACCGGACGCGGCGGGTGGTTTATCTCAACGCGGCGGCGGAAGCGCTTTTCGGCTATAGCCTGCGGGACCTGCGTGGCCGCACCACCGATGTGTTTTACGCCGACCACGCTGATTTTCTCACCTTGGGTAAAGAGCACTACAACGGCAAGACGAACCCGTCCTTTTCCCCGTACCGCGTCTCGTATCGCTGTTCCGACGGCTCCAGATTTCTGGGCCAGACGTCCGCCCGGGGTTTGACCAATGCGCAGGGGGAGATCCAGGGTTACCTGGCGATGGTACGGCCGGCGCGTTCCGCGGAGCAATCCGTTGATACGCTGCAGCGCCTGCATTCCATCACCGCCGACGCGGAGCTGGATCACGACGCAAAACTGGTGGCGACTCTAGAGTTGGGGGCCCGCCACTTTGGCTTGGACCTGGCGATTCTGTCGAGCATCAAGGGCGAGGAGTATCGCGTGGAGCATTGCCGTGACCCGGCTGGTGCTCTGTCGCCGGGTGCCACCTTTGATCTCGGTAGTACGTATTGCGTGCATGCGCTGAACGCCGGCGGCCCAGTGGGCTTTCATCATGCTGGGGAAAGTGAAATCCGCACCCACCCATGCTACCGGGATTTTGGTCTGGAGGCCTATGTCGGCTGCCCGATCCTGGTGAACGGCACGTTGCGGGGCACGTTGAATTTTTCCTCGGCGCAGGCCTGTTCGCCCTTCTCCCGTGACGATCTGGTGTTCATGCAGCTGCTGGCGGACACGGTGGGCTACGAGATTCACCAAAATGCCATGCGGAACCAGCTGAGCCTGCTGGCGCGCACCGACGAGCTCACCGGGCTGGCCAATCGGCGTGCGGTGATGGAATCGCTGCGCTGGCAAATGTCGCATTCGTTGCGATCCGATTTGCCTCTGACCGTGATGTCGCTGGATCTGGACCATTTCAAAGCGATCAATGACACCTGGGGCCACGGGGCCGGGGATCATGTACTGCGCGGCTTCTCCGAACTGCTGGGTAGCGTCACCCGCGAGGTGGATTTGTGCGGGCGGCTCGGCGGGGAGGAGTTCATCGTGGTGCTCCCGGACACGGATACCAGCGGCGGCTGTGTGGTGGGTGACCGCTTGCGCCGTCGTCTGGCGGAGACGCCGATGCCGGTGTCGGAAAGCGAATCGATCAACGTCACGGTGAGCGCGGGCCTGACGTCGTTGCAGCCGGGGGATACCCTGGAATCGATTCTCCAGCGCGTTGACCATGCCCTGTATCAGGCCAAACAGAGTGGCCGTGATCGTTTGTGCATTGCCCGGGAATAGCCCGAGGTTCCGCACGATCCTTGGCCTGATGTTAACCTGACTTGATCCACCCGCAATGAAAACCGTGTGGAATATGGTGCGGCAAGGGCACCGCCGCCACCTCTTCCAGGTTGCCGCTACGGGCGTCCAACAGCACGATCTCACTGCGGTGCATATTGGCGTCGTAGACGGCGGCGCATAAATAGCCGTCACCTTCTTTTCCACCTTCCGGCACGAATACGGCTTCGGAAACGAAGCGCCCCGGCCCCATCCGATGCAGGGCGGTGTGGCCGCTCTCGGTGTCCAGTCTTTGCACGGCGTTGAAAAAGCCGCCCTGGTCGGCGATCGCGGTATTAAAGAGAACACGGCTGGGCTCGCCCTGATAGCGGTTATCGAAAGTGGGAAACTCGCAGCCGGCCTGGTGTGGCAGTGGCAGGTAGGTATGTTTGCCGGTGCGCAGATTCAGCCGTAGCTGTCCGGGTTCCCCGGCATCACTTTGATAGTGATGGGTGAAATCCCGCAGGCCCTGGTTGACGGTGAAATCAGGAAAGCGCACCAGTTCCACGATCAATTCGTCGCCGATCTCGCGGGCGTTGCCGAAGTGGAACACCACGAACGGATCAAGTTCGAAGGTGTGAGTGCGTTCCAGGGAATTCAGGTCGATCACATGGGCGCGCATGCCCCAGGCCGGATTATGGGTCATGCACTGGTCGACGGTACGTAAGCCAAGCATCATCTTGGTGACGCCGGTCATGGCCACCGGCTGCTCCAGGAACAACCAGTGACGTTTCGACATGGCGGAGCCGTGCAGAAACGTCAGGCGCGGCAGCGGGAAACGCCCGCGCCGTTCCATGCGCCCGCCGGGGCCGATCTGGTAGAGATTCACTTGCGGGCCGTGCCGCCCCAGGCTGACGCCATGGTTGTAGTAGCGCCCGCTGTCCGGGTGATGGTGGCCGTGGGCGCTGAAGGGCTCGAACGGTTTCAGACCGCCACCGAAGCTGGCTTCGCCCAGGGTCTTCAGGTCATGCGGGTCCAGGGCCCAGGGGCGGCCGCCTTCCCATTGTGCCAGCAGCCGATCGCCATGCTGGACAATACTGGTGTTGGCGGCGTTGGCCGGTGGCCGGCCGATGTTGGCGAGGATGCCGCCCGGGGCGTTGTGCCCGAAGCTGCGTTTTTTAATCTGGCCGGCGGCGGTTTCGGCCCGGTATTTGGGCGTGCGTACGAAACGGTTGCGGTAGCGGGCGCCCTGTTCGTCGAAGGTAAGCGCGTGCACCATGCCGTCGCCGTCGAACCAGTGGCCGAAGGTCCGTCCGCCCAGTTCACTGCGGCCTGGCCCGATGCGTAAGAAGGTGCCCCGCACGGCGTCCGGTATCTTGCCGCGAATCTCGCGGTTGGCGATGCGCAGGCTGACTTCCCGCTCCAGGTTCTCGAAGCCCCGGCAATGGTCGGGGACCGGATTATTGTCCATAAGACGTGCCCTCCTGACGCCAAGGTATACGCTCTGTTTATCAGAGGGGCAAGAGCGCGACGCCGGTCCCCTACACGCGGCGACCCCGGATTGCCGAGCCGTTCATAGCGCGGACGCCGCTGGCGGTTTATTGTCGGTGTCCTCTCCCTGGCCCCGGATTCCTTGCATGAAATACCACGCCTTTTACGCACCCTGGTTGTTACTCCTCGGTTTGCTGACGGTCGGCTGCCAAAGCGATCACCGCCATTCTCCGCCCGGCAACCCGGGTCTTCAGGTCGAGCAGCTTGAGCCCGGCGTCTGGATGCACACCTCCTACAACACCTTCGACGGCGTGCTGTATCCCTCCAACGGGTTGATCGTGCGCGAAGGCGATCACCTGGTTCTGCTCGATTCCGCCTGGGGCGCCGAGGCCACCGAAGAGCTGCAGGTCTGGATCGACGAAGAGATCGGTTTGCCGGTGGACCGGGCGCTGTCCACGCATTTTCACAGCGACCGCACCGGCGGCGTGGCGGTGCTGGAAGCCGCGGGCATCCCGGTCTGGTCGCACCCGATGACGCAACGCCTGAGCGCGGAAGAGGGCAATCCGGTGCCAGCTAACGCGTTGAAGGGCATTGAAGCCCCGGGCAGCACCACCGGTTCCGGCAGTTTGGAAGTGCTCTACCCCGGCGGTGGCCACGCCCGCGACAACATTATGGTGTGGCTGCCCGAGCAGAAGATCCTCTACGGCGGCTGCGCGGTGCGCGAGCTGGCCACCGATAATCTGGGCAACACCGCCGACGCGGACCTGGGCTATTGGCCGCAAGCGATCCGTCATGCACAGGCAATGTACCCGCAAGCCGAGGTGGTGATCCCCGGCCACGGTAAGCCCGGCGGCCCCGAGTTGCTTGAGCACATGCATACGTTGTTTGAGGACAGCGGCAACTGAACAGGGACGGTTTTATGATCAGCGAGGACGTTCGGCGGTATATCCAGGGCCGCCTGAGGACCGTCGAGGAAGAGCACGGTGTGCGTGTGCTGTTTGCGGTGGAGTCCGGCAGCCGGGCCTGGGGCTTTCCCTCACCGAACAGCGATTACGACGTGCGCTTTATCTACGCGCACCCGCGTGAATGGTACCTGTCGCTGGATCTGGAAGAGCGCCGCGATGTCATCGAATGCGAGATCGTCGACGATATGGATCTCAGCGGCTGGGATATTCGCAAAGCTCTGAAATTATTCTGGCAGTCCAACCCGTCGTTCGTGGAGTGGCTGCACTCCCCTATTGTCTATCGCGACGAGGTCGGTTTTGCCGACCGTGCGAGGGCACTGCTGCCTGACATCTACGATGTGAACAAAGGCGTGCATCATTATTGGAGCATGGCGGACAAGAACTATCGCGGCTATCTGAAGGCGAAGCTGGTGCCGCTGAAGAAATACTTTTACGTCCTGCGTTCCCTATTGGCGATCCGCTGGCTGGAACGTTATCGCTCTCCCGCACCGGTTGAATTCGAGCGCTTGCGACCGTTGGTGGCTGACGATGAAACGGTGGATAAAGAAATTACCCGTCTGCTGGCAAAAAAACAGCGCAGCGAGGAAAAGGAATTTGTCCCGGTGATGGCGGAGCTGAACGATTATATTGAAAAAGAACTGTCCCGGCTTTCGCGTTACTCAGACAAGGCCGCGCCGGTCAGTCGCGACTTGAGCAGTTTGAACACGCTGTTTCGCGATTGTCTGGACAGCGCCGATGCTTGATACAAGTGGCTTCGTGGCCGTCTCAGCGCGTGTCGATCGTGGCCGAGAGCCGCTGGCGCTTGGGCGCCGGCTGCGCCGGCAGCTCCAGTAACTCGGTGAGAAATTCCCGCCAGACTTTATAAATCATAAAACGCCCGAGGCCGGGGAAGCTGCGGAAGCGCGCGTTGGGTAAATCCCCTGCCAGCCCGCGGGCGCTGCCTATGGAGATGATGCGGTCGTCCTCACCGTGCCAGTGCAGGATCGGTACTTTGATTTGCTTCAGGTCCACCAGCCAGGGGTGCTGCATGCGTATGTATTCGTCGATCAGGATGCGCGCGCCCTGGAAGTGGCTGGCGTGCATGCGCTCGATCAGTCGCGCCAGCAGGTCCGGATCGTTGAGCACCGCTTGATCCTCCGGGCACAGCGACTTGGCCAGGCGGGCCAGGTATTTTTCCGGGGAACGCCGCACGCCACGCAACGCTAGACGGCCCACCAGCACGAACAGTCGCGGATCCTTGCGGAAGATGCGCAGAAACATGGCGTGGATGCGGTCGAGCTTGTCCAGTTCGAAGTGCTCAATCGGCACGGTGCTGGCTAGCAGGCCCAGCCGGTCGAACAGATCGGGATGCAGCGCCGCCGCGCACAGCGCATAGGGGCCGCCGCCACAGTACGCCGCCATCGGCGGTCGCTGCAGGCCCAGATGGTGGCACAGGGCGCGGATGTCCGGGCCAAAGTCGCGGAATTCCATGTCCGCTCGGGCAGTGGACAGTCCGTAGCCGGGGCGTACGATCAGAATCATGCGCAGGCCGTTCGCCCGGTACCACTCATCGAAGAGGCGGTGGTCGGGCAGGGCGCTGCCCAGGTTGTCGAGGGTCAGCACCGCTCGTCCCGACGGATCACCGTATTCGAACCAGCTCAACACGCGGCCATCGGGCAGGGTCAGGGTGTGTTCCGGCGTTTGGCTCAGGGCCGGGGGCTGGGCCGCCTGGACCAAGGCATGCCCCATCGCTTGACTGACTAACTGCACCTGACTGTTGGCTTCCAGCTTCGCCATGGTCGACTTAAGCTGACTGCGCGCGGTGTGCACGCTGATCGAGAGCAGCGCCGCGCTTTGACTGAGGTTGCCGATCTTGCAGAGCAGATGCAGCAGGCGGGATTCTGCGTGCGTGATCGGAAATATGGCCTTCAGGGATTCCGGGGATGGCGTCACCACACTGTGGCCGGCCAGCACCCAGACAATGGTTCGGACCCGCGCGATGGTGCCTGGTGCATCGGATTTTTTGACTGGCAGACAGAGCAAGGTCACCGCGTCACGTTGGGAGGTGAGTAGCTGAGTGTGGCGGCCGGCGGCAAGACTGTGAACCCGTTTCAAGCCCTCCTTTAAGGTCCGGTCGGCGAAACGCAGCGTGCCGTCCGGGAGCAACTCGATGGGCGCCTGGGTGAGTGCCTGCCGCGCCGCCGGATTGCATTCCAGGGCGCGCATCCGCTCGTCGAGCATCAGCATGGGCCAGGGCATCTGGTTATACATGCTGTTGAGAATCTGGGTGCGGTCCTCAAGAGCGTGCATATAGGCGCTGCTGCGTACCGCCCGTTCCAGGTGCCCGATCAACTGTTCCACTTCCATGGGTGCGTCGTTGGCGTCGCCGGACGGGCTGTCCTCGGTCCAGCCGGTGATGGTATCGAGCAGGTCCATCCAGTCGCCGGGGGACAAGGCGGTTTCGTAGATCCGACCGATCAGGTCGTTATTCTCATCCTGCAAGGCGTCGGCCCCGGGTTCGGCAAGGTGGTTGTCCGGATCATAGGAAGCGCGCGTCGGGAGCGCAACGAAAAAGACCCCGGGGGCCGGGGTCAAAGGGTGCGGCGAGGCCGAAGCCCGCCGCAGGGGCACGCCTTGCGGCGTTCGGGGGTGAAGCGGTTACTCGGTGACGTCGATCAGTACCACCAGGCCCAGCTCGTTGGGGTCGCCGCCCTGCGGCACCCAGCGGGTGGTGAATACGCCCAGGCTGGCGTCCTGGTTGAAAAAGCCCTCCATGATATTGCTGCCGTCCTGACCGGCGAGGGTCAGGGTGGTGGCGCCGTTGGCGGCGATGCTGGCGGTCAGCGGCTCGTCGACGGTGTCCTGCTCGACGACGAGGTCGCCGCCCAGGCCGGTTTTCTCGACCAGCGTAAAGCTGCCGTTGAGCGTTCCGGCGGTGTTGCTGGTCAGATTGACGTAGCTGTTGAACTGGCTGTTGATCATTTCAATATCGCTGGAGCCATTACCCACGCCATCCAGGGCCACGGACAACAGCATCAGGCGGTACCGCTTGCCACTGACGTCCGGCGCGCTATCGGGCAGTTTGACCATCAGGGTTTTGTTGAACTGGGCCCAGATGTTCTCGTTGTTTTCGGTTTCCGCGAAGGCGATGAAATCGAAGGTGTCGTTGATAAAGCCATCAGTGGGCACGGGCTGGCCGTCTTCGGTGCCGGCGGAAATGATGTCGCCGTCGGCTGAGACGTTGATGGCGTCGCCGGTACTGCCGGTTTCGGAAAGGGTCTGATAGGTGCTGCCGTTGCTTTCCAGCCCTACCCGGTGGCCGGTGGCGTCGCCGTAATCGAAGGTGCCGTCGCCATTGAAGGTGACCACGTTGACCTCGGTCTGCAGTTCGATCACACCGGTTTGCGCGTAGGTTTCCAGGAACACGCGGCCGAAGGCGCCGCTGAGATCCGAATCGCTCATCCCGGACGGTGAGCGGGCGAACACTTCCAGGGCGCGGAATACTTCATCACCCTGGCGATCGTCCGGATTTAGAGCGTCCGGTTCGTCGTCGCCGTTAGTGTCGGTGGTGCCGTAGCGAACCGCCGCTTCCTGAGAAAGAAGGAAGAACAGACCTGTATTCTGAACCTGTTGCAGGTTGTAGATCACTGACGGATAGCGGAACGCGTTGTCGCCGTTGATCTCTTCCTCGAACGCGCCTTCGATGGACAGTATGCCGGAGTCGGTCAGTGTGCCGGAGAGGTTCTCGGATTCGGTGTCGATGTCCGTTTCATAGTAGATCGATCCGGTCGCCACGCTCATGCCGGAGAAATTCGAGTAGGCGCTTTCTTCGCCTTCCAGGGTGATCGCCACGGTATTGCCGCCGCCGTCGGCAAAGTCGAACTGGCCGCGCCACATATCGTTGGCGAAGGTGCCGAAGTTGTCGTTGTCGCTGTCATGCAGGCCGAGGCTGAACGCCGCGCTTCGGTAGTCGCCGGTAACGCTATCCGCGTCGCCGGGTTGCGCCTTGATCACCGCCACCTGTTGTTCCACGAACTCGCCGACTTCCTGGTCCAGTTTGGCGAGCATGTCACTGAGATCGTTGCCGGCGGTGAGGTCAAAGGTGTCCACCTTGCCGCTCAGGGTGACTACGTCCGTGGCCACCAACTGGTCCAGGTCAGTGCCTTCCTCGATGAACTTACGCAGCACGAATTCCGATACCGGGTTGATGTTCACCGCCTGATCGACCACCTGGGCCCGCATTTCAGTGCCGGTGCCGGTAATCCGTACGATTAAATTGCCCGCCAGGTTCACGCCGTCGGGGAGTGTCAGACGGTAGTCGCCGGTGATCGAGGTGACGGTTTCCGCCAGCACCTCGCCCACCGGGTTGCCGGCGTTATCCACCCGCAGTAGCTCGACGGTCGCCCCGCCGACCGGATCCAACCCGGTGATGGCCGCGTGCGCCGGCGGAATCAGCACGTTCAACGCCAATTCGAACAGGCTTGGGGCCTCGTGAAACGCCACGGCGCCGGCCGGTGCCGTGGCGGTGCCGCTGATGGTGCGTGAGGTGGCGCCACCGCCGCCGGCATCGTCGCTGGATGAGGAGGAGCTGCCCCCACACCCCGCCAGAATCGTGACCGACGCCACGCATGCAATGAGGAATAACGCTGCTTTCTTCATGGTTGCCCTTCCGATGTCCAATCAGGTTGGATCGAGCCTAGGGCGTTTGTTAAATGGGCACATACCCCATATGGGGTAAACCGTAATCGATTGTTGGTGGGGCCCTTTAAATCCCACTTTCCATCGCCACGCAGGGGTGATAGGTAAACAACACAAGGAGACAAACCATGGACGACGATCATCATTCGCAGGCTGTCCCTGGCACCATGTCGGCCATGGTGCTCACCGGCCACGGTGGCGTGGATAAGCTGGTTCACCGCGACGATGTGCCGGTGCCTCGACCCGCGCCGGGCCAAGTGCTGGTGCGCGTCACCGCCACCGCCAAGAACAACACCGACCGTAAGGCCCGTGAAGGCCTGTATCCCACCAAGGACAAGGACGAGGTGGCGTCCTTTCAGATGGGTGGTTCGGCCACGCTCACCTTCCCCCGTATTCAGGGCGCCGACGTGGCCGGGCGGGTTGCCGCGGTCGTTGAAGGCGTGGATCCGGCACGCCTCGGCGAGCGCGGCCTGCTGGATTTCAATCTTTATCCGGGCGACCGCCGCGACATCAACCTGACGCCGGACTACTACGGCCACGGCGCCGACGGCGGCTTCGCCGAGTACGTGGCGGTGCCCTCGGACCAGTTCCACACCGTGGACAAGGCGGACCTGGCCGACGCGGAGCTGGCAGCCATGGGCATGTGCTCCTACCAGACCGCCCTGCATATGCTCACCTCCGCCAATGTCGTCGCCGGGGAGCGGGTGCTGGTCACCGGCGCCAGCGGCGGTGTCGGCACGGCGCTGATCCAGCTGTGCCGGGTCCTGGGCGCGATTCCCTATGCGTTGAGCACGCCGGACAAGGCGGGCGCCCTGCGTGAGCTGGGCGCCGAAGCGGTGCTCGACCGTTCCGACATGGACGGCTTCACCGACCGGGTCCGCGAGCTGACCGGCGGCGCGCCTCTGGACGCGGTGATGGATCTGGTCGGCGGCGACATGACCGACCGCTTTATCGACGCCATGATCTTCGACATGAAAGCGCGCAACAGCTACCCGCGTCTGAGCATCGCCGGCGCCAGCGGCGGCAACCTGAGTGAGATCATGTGGACGCGCATCTACCTCTATCAGGTGCAGGTGTTCGGCGTCTCCCACGGCACCCGGGAAGAGGCGGAACAGCTGATCGGCTGGATCCGTTCCGGCGAGCTCAAACCGGTGCTGCATGCGGCTTTCAAACTCTCCGACCTGCACCGCGCGGAGGACTACTTCGTCAGCCGCGGCAACAACTTCCTCGGCAAGATCGTCATCGTCCCCGACCGCCAGTGGGCGGACTTCGGCGAACCCTTCGCGTTAAAGGAGACAACCTGATGCGCCAGGAGTTAAGCCTGAACCTCATGGACACCCATGCCGGCGGCGATGTCAGTCGCATCGTTCTCGGCGGTATTGATCCGCTGCCCGGTAAAACCGTGCGCCAGCAAATGGAGTACCTGCGCGACGACGCCGACGGCCTGCGCCGGCTTTTACTGGAGGAGCCCTACGGCATTCCGGAAATGTCGGTGGATCTGATCGTGCCGCCGTCCCACCCGGACGCCAGCGTCGGCTACATCATCATGGAAGTGATGGGCTATGCGATTTACTCCGGCTCCAACACCATCTGCACCGCCACGGCGGTGCTGGAAAGCGGGCTGGTGCCCAAGGAAGAGGGCCGGCAAAGCTTTATGATGGAATCGCCGGCGGGGCTGGTGCACATCGAGGCCCAGGTCCACGACGGCGTGGTGGAATCGATCACCTGCGGCGGCCTGCCCAGCTACATCGACACCCACCGCGCCACCATCCATGTGCCGTCGCTGGGCAACGTCACCTACAGCGTGGCTTACAGCGGCGGGTTCTACGCTCTGGTGGACGCCACCGAGCTGGGCTTTCATCTGACCCTGGATGAGGAGGCGGATCTGGCGCGCTGCGCCCGCGCCATCGTCGAGGCGATTCAGGCGGAGCGCGGCTTTTCCCACTACACCCTGGGCGACGTGGGGCCGCTGCCGTTCCTGCACTTCATGGGCCCGGTGGAGCAGGTGGGGGATCACTTCTACCGCTCCCGCTCCGCCACCTATGTGCACCCCGGCGTGATCTGCCGCAGCACCACCGGCACCGGCACCTCCGCGCGGTTGGCGCTGATGCACCATGAAGGCAGGATCAAACCCGGCGACCGTCTGGAGACCGTCTCCCTGCGCGGCTCCGGCTTTATCGGCGAGTTCATCGACACCCGCCGGGAGGAAGACCACGAGGTGGTGGAAAACACCATCACCGGCAAAAGCTACGTGCTGGCGCACTCCAGAACCGTGGTCAATTGCGAGGACCCGATGGTCGACTGCGGTGGACTGCACCACATCCTCAGCGACGGCCACGACTGACGGCTCTCGCTCTAATCGGAATCGTTGAGGCGCTCCTGTCGCTCCTGTTCTTCCTCAAAGGCGGCTTTGATTTCGGCCAGGACGTCCTCGACGTTGGCGGCTTCGCCGGAGTCCTCGAATACGCCCGTGAGTGACACCTCCGGGTGCAGTTCGCCGGCCTCGTAGAGCGCCCAGATCTCCTCGCCGTAGCGGCTGCCGACCAGGGCCGGGGCGTACTGGCCGTAGTAGCGCGTCATGTTGTTGACGTCGCGCAGCAGGAAGGCTTCGGCGTGGTTGTTGGCGGCGGCGTCCACCGCCTGGGGCAGGTCGATCACCACCGGCCCGTAGGCGTCCACCAGCACGTTGAATTCGGACAGGTCGCCGTGGACCAGCCCGGCGCACAGCATCAGCACCACGTAGTGCATCATCAGGGCGTGGTCTTCCAGCGCCTGTTCCTCGGTGAGCACCACGTCGCACAGGCGCGGCGCCACGTCGCCGGCGTCGTCGGTGATCAGCTCCATCAGCAGTACGCCTTCCAGCATGTCGTAGGGCCGGGGCACGCGCACGCCGGCGTCCGCCAGGCGGCGCAGGGCGTCCACTTCGGCGGTCTGCCAGACCTTTTCCTGCTGATCGCGGCCGAACTTGGAGCCCTTTTCCATGGCCCGGGCACGGCGCGTGCTGCGCACCTTGCGGCCCTCCTGGTAGTGCACCGCCTGCTTGAAGCCGCGCTTGGCGGCCTCCTTGTACACCTTGGCGCACTGCACCCGGTCGCCGCAGCGGACCACATAGATGTCCGCCTCTTTGCCGCTCATCAGCCGGCTGATCACTTCGTCCACCAGGCCGTCATCGACCAGGGGTTGTATCCGTTTCGGGGTTTTCATGCCGCCCTTATACGCTATTCGCCGATGGCGGGCATCCCCTGGTGGAGGGGGTGGTTCACGGCGCTCGGCCGGCGGCGTCGAGTTCCGCCTCCAATTGCCGGTGAAAACGCGGCGCGCTGTACTCAAACGTGCCGAAAGTGAGTACCTGATTGGCGCCGGACGGCAGTCCCTTCTGGATCGATTCCGACAGGTTGTAGTCCTCGGCCAGGGTGCGCCGGTACAGGTCCACGTTGGCTTGCCAGTAACGCTCCGCTTTGTCGCTGTCCGGGGCGGCGGGCAGCAGGGTGATCTCGTGGACACGGGTACGGTTCGGCCCGAGCGGCTCCAGGGTGCTGAACTGGGCGTGGTCGGGCTGCACCAGCACGGTGGTGTTGGGAAAAAAGAAGTACAGAATGTTGCCGTGCCGGCGCGGTTCAAAGCCGTCGGCGTCCGGCGGGTTGGCCGGGTCCAGGTTGGATTTGACCAAATACAGCCGGCGATTGAGTCCCGCTTCGTCGATGATCTGGAGGTTGTCGGTGAACAGGTGCGCGATGGTATTCCGGTGCGCCACCTTGAAGTGGTAGGCCTCTAGGGAACCGTCCACCAGCAGTTTCCAGTTGGCGGCCACCTCATAGTGGCGCGGCGCGTAGGCCACGGGCGCGGACAGATCCAGGGCTTCCAGCTCGCCCATCAATGGATCGAGATGGCTGTCGATATCGCTGTCCGCGAGATCCGGGTCGGCGACTACCCAGACCAGGCCGCCGCGCTCCCGAACGGCCAGGCGCCGCAGCCCGGATTCCGCCTTGTTCAGGCAGGGAAAGCCGAACGCCTGGGGCAGCCCCTTCAGGCTTCCGTCCAGGGCGTAGGTCCAGGCGTGGTAAGGGCAAACAAAGGTCCGGGCGCTGTGGCCGGCGCCTTCGTCCAGCAGGCGGGCGCCCCGGTGGCGACATACGTTGAGGAAGGCCCGCAAGGCGCCGTCCTCCTGACGCACCAGCAGCAAAGGCACGCCCAGCCGGTCGCGGGCCAGCCAGGCGCCGGCGGCGGGCAGTTCGCTGCTGGCGGCCACCGCCTGGGGGCGGCGCCGCATCAGGGCCCGCTCCCGGTCGGCACGGCCGCGGTCCAGATAGCGGTCCACCGGCACCTCGCCGGGGGCGGCCCGGCCTTCCGGCCGCGTCCCGTTGAGCGCCTCCAGGGTGCGCCGGTGAAGGTCTGCACGGACCTCTGGTTTCATGTTGGGGCTCCGGTGTCATCTTGTTGTTCTGATCGGACCAAAATGCGCGTGGCGCCGACAGTCTGTCAATGCGCCCTTGCCGGCTCGGCGCGCTTGCAATGGTGAGGCCTCCTGTGACGTTATAGACGGCTTCGGCGTTGTGTCGTGGCGAAAGAGGAAAAGGGATGTCCAACCGGCGTTGTTTCGGTGTGCTGATGGCGCTGTTCGTGGTGTTGTTTGCGGTGCTGGCGGTGTCGCCCCGCGAGCCGGCGACCTGGGCGATGGAAAACGCCGTGGCGGCGCTGTTCGTCATCGGCCTGTGGGCGACGCGCCGCTGGTTCCGGTTCTCGCGCAGCGCCTACCTGATGATGTTCTCGTTTCTGGCGCTGCATGAGATCGGCGCCCACTACACCTATTCCCATGTGCCCTACGACCAGACCCTGCATACGCTCTTCGGTTTCAGTCCGGACGCGGTGATGGGGTGGCAGCGTAACCAGTACGACCGCTTTCTACATCTGCTCTATGGCCTGCTGTTGGTGTTGCCGCTGAGTGAGCTGTGCCGGGAATGGGGCGGCTTGCGGCGGCCTGCCGCGGCGCTGTTCGCGTTCACCCTGATACTGGCGTCGTCGCTGCTCTACGAGCTGATTGAGTGGGGCGCCGCCGTGGCGCTGGGGGACGGCAGCACCGCCTTTCTCGGCACCCAGGGCGACCCCTGGGACGCCCAGAAGGACATGGCACTGGCCACGGTCGGCGCGCTGGCCTCGCTGGTGATCGCGGCACTGGCACGGCGTATCCGGTGAGCTCTAACCGGATTTTGCATTCGCGCCGTATCCGCGCCGCCGGCCGGGTGTCTACACTGGAACTCGTTCATACACGCCCAATGGCAAGGAGAGCACCATGACCTATAGCGCGGAGTACGCTACCGATCACCCCACCCGGGACGAGGTGGAAGCCATCCGCGAGCCCACCGTGGTGGAATTCGGCCAGCCCGGTTGCGGCCACTGCCAGGCCGCCGCGCCGCTGATCAAGGCGGCGTTCGCCGATTTTACCGGGGTGGTGCACCTGAAACTGGAGGACGCCAAGGGCCGGTTGCTCGGGCGCGCGTTTAAGGTAAAACAATGGCCGACACTGATCTTCCTGCAGGAGGGCGAGGAAGTGGCGCGTCTGGTGCGCCCGCAGAGCGAGCAGGCGGTGCGCGAAGCCCTGGAGAAAATCGACACCAAGGCCTACCGGGACGCCGACCAGGCGGGCACGGGCGGCAGCAAGGATCCGTGAAGAACCGGTTTTAATTTGTGGCGCGCAATTACATTAACAATGTGGTTGCGCGCCCTTTGTCATGCTAAGTTTGCCCGAAATAAAAATAAACATAATTAATGGGGTAAACAATGCGCATTGGTATTGTCGTGGATTCCACCTGCGATTTACCGGAATCCTATTTCGAAAAAAATAATATACAGATTCTTCCCATCTCCATTCGCCTGGGCGACGAACTGTTGGTCGACAAGCGCGACGCGCAGGCCACGCGGCGGTTCTACCAGGAGCAGCTGGATTCGGAAGGCATCCACGCGGAATCCATTCCTTATTCCGTGGATCAGATTCAGGCGGTGTTTCTGGAGCAGCTGGTCATCGATTATGACCTGGTGTTCTGCATTACCGTATCCGGTAAGCGCAGCCTGATTTTTGATAACGCCACCAAGGCCTCGTTCTCGATTCTCAAGCAGTACCAGAAAGTGCGCGCCGACGCCGGCGTGCCCGGCCCGTTCTCGATGCGGGTGATCGACAGTAAAACCCTGTTTTCCGGCACCGCGGTATTGGTGTGCGAGGTGGCTAAAATGATCGAGCAGGGCGCCAACCGTAATGCGATCCGCCTGCGTATCGATGAGATGCTGCCGCACATTTGCGGTTACATGGTGCCGGAGAAACTGGCCTATGTGCGCGACCGGGGTTTCAAGAAGGGCGAGCGCAAAAGCTTTTCCGATTCCATGCGCGGCGTGGCGCTCACCGTGGGGTCGGCGCTGTCCATGCACCCGGTGATCCGCATCCACGGCGGTGAGGAAAACCCGGCCACGGTGAACCGCAGCTACGAGAAGTCCGTGCGCCGCATGCTGGAGCACGTCGCCAAGCAGATCCGCGCCGGAAAGTTGATGTCCGGCCATGTTTGTCTCAGCTACGCCGGCGACGCCGCCCGCGTGCCGACCATGCCCGGTTATGCCGAGCTGGAGGCCGCCGCCCGCGAGCACGATGTGCAGCTGCTGGTCTCCACCATGAGCCCCACCGGCGCCATCAACGTGGGCGCCGGCTGCCTGTTCGTGGCGTTCGCCAGCCAGGACGATGAGTTCGAGTAAAGGGGCGGCCCTAGGGCTGCTCCTCCACGGTTTCCGCCGCGCCGGCCGGGGCGGCGCCGTTGGCCGGCCGGCCCCGCAGTAACAGCGCCGTCATCAGGGCGGTGCCGGCGATGATCACCGCGCCGATGGCGGAATTGGTGTGCAGGGCGGCGCTGAAGCCGGCGCGGGCCGCTTCCAGCACCTGGGCGGCCAGCGCCGGTGGCAGTTGCGCGGCGGCGCCGATGGCGCCCCCCAGCGTATCGCCGGCGGCCAGGGTCTGGGCGTCGTTGAGCCCCGCCGGCATGGCGTCCAGCATATGCCGCCGGTAGACCGCCGCGCCGACACTGCCGATCACCGCGATGCCCAGGGCCATGCCCAGCTCGGTGGCGGTTTCCGAAGTGGCCGAGGCGGCCCCCGCCTTGGTGGCCGGCGCCGCGCTCACCACCATGTCGGTGCCGAGGATCATCATCGGCATCACGCCCATGCCCATGATCGTCATGCCCACCACCAGCAGCATCAGGTCGTCGATATCGTTGACCCGCATCAGCGCCGCCAGGCCCACGGCGGCCAGTACCAGGCCGCCGCTCACCAGCCGCGAATGCGGTATGTAGCGGGTGGCCGCCGGAATCAGTAACGACGCCGCCGTCTGCACCACCGCCGGCGGCAGCATGGCCAGGCCCGCCTGCAGCGGCGACAACCCCAGCACCCCCTGCAGGTACTGAAACACCATCAGCCAGGCGCCGGAGAGCGCCAGGATGGTCAGCATCATGGCCGCCACCGAGGTGCTGAAATGGCGGCTGCGGAACAGGCTCAGGTCGAACATCGGCTCGCTGAGACGGCGCTGGCGCCGGGTGAACACCACGGCCAGGCCCAGGCCCAGCAGCATCGACAGGAACGGCGCCGCGTGCACGCCGTTGCGGGCCAGATCCTTGAGCCCGTAGATCACCGCCAGCACCATCGCCACCGACAGCAGGGCGCTGGGCAGATCCTGGCGGCCGGCGTTCTCGTCGCGGAACTCCGGCAGCAGCCAGGGGCCGCACAGCAACAACAGCAGCATCACCGGCACCCCGAGCAGGAACACCGAGCCCCACCAGAAGAATTCCAGCAAGGCGCCGCCCACCAGCGGGCCGATGGCGCTGCCGACGATAAAACCGGTCATCCACACGGTGATCGCCAGGGTGCGTTCGCGCTCCACCTGGAACATATTGCGCAGTAGCGACAGGGTGGACGGCATCAGCGTGGCGCCGGCCACGCCCAGCAGAGCACGCGCCGCAATCAGGGTTTCCGCGCTCTCCGAAAACGCCGCCATCACCGACGCCAGCCCGAAGGCGCTGGCGCCGGCCAGCAGCAGCTTGCGGCGGCCGATGCGGTCGCCCAGCGTGCCCATGGTCACCAGGAAGCCGGCGATCATGAAGCCGTAGATATCCAGAATCCACAGCAACTGATCGCTGGTGGGCCGCAGGTCGGCGCTGAGATGCGGCGCGGCCAGGTGCAGCACCGTCATATCCAGCGCCAGCAGCACCGTGGGCAGCATCAATACCGCCAGGCCCAGCCATTCGCGGTGGGTCGCCGGGGTCGCGGTGATTTCATCGGGTACAGCGGGGGGCATGGTGGGGTCCTTTCAGTAACGTCCTTCTTCGCGCAACTCGGCCTCGATGGGCCGCACTTCGATAGCGCCGATGCGGGCCGACGGCCAGTGGGCGGCGATCTCCAGCGCGTGCTCGTCGTCGCGGGCTTCGATCAGGAAGTAACCGCCGATCTGCTCCTTGGTTTCCGCGAACGGACCGTCGGTCACCGAACCTTTGCCGTCGCGCACGCGGGCGACCCTGGCGCGGGTGGGGCTTTGCAGGGCCTGGGTGTCGAGCAGCTCGCCGCGCTCGCGCAGCGCCGCCACATAATCCAGGGTTTCCTGGCGCAGTGCCAGCCACTCCTCGCGGCTCAGGGACTTGAGGTCCTGTTCCGCTTCATAAGCCAGACAAAGATATTTCATGTTCGCTCCTGTTAACGGAAGGGTGTCGTCTCACAGTCGTCGTGGCGGCCGCCGTTTCGACAATCCGGGTTTCACGTTTTGTGGATACTTTTTCGCCTATCCAGTGTCCAGTGGTCTAGTCTGACCAAAAATAATGCCGTTGGAGAGTGACAAGGAGAGTGCCATGTTTTCACGTCGTGATTTCCTCAATACCAGCCTCTGGGCCGGCGCCGGCCTGGCCCTGGGCGTGCACCGCGCGGCACTGGCGGCGGACGGCAAGGGCGCGCTGCCCGCCGGCGAAAGCCTGCGCACCCGCGCCATCCCGGCCAGCGGCGAACAAATTCCGGTGGTCGGCGCCGGCACCTCCGGCAGCTTCGTGGCCGAGATCGGCTCGGAGAAGTACCAGCGCCTCAAGGAGGTCATGGCGATCTTCTTCAACAGCGGCGCCACCGTGTTCGATACCTCGCCCAACTACGGCGGCGCGGACAAGGTGCTGGGCGCGCTGCTGGAAGAGGGCGGCTGGCGGGACCAATGCTTCCTGGCCACCAAGATCGCCGCCGACAGCCGCGCCGAGGCCGAGCGGCAGTGGGCCGAATCCCTCAAGGCATTGCGCACCGACAAGGTGGAACTGCTGCAGGTGCACAACCTGCGCGACTGGAAAACCCAGCTGCCTTACGCCCGCGAGCTGAAAGAGCAGGGCAAAACCAAGTATGTGGGTGTCACCCACTACCTGGATCGTGGCCTGGACGAAATGGAGCGGATCCTGCGCAGCGAACCGCTGGATTTTATCCAGATCCACTACTCCATCAACGCGCCGGCGGCGGCGGAAACCGTCCTGCCGCTGGCCCGTGACAAAGGTGTGGCGGTGCTGATCAACCGCGCCTTTGACGACGGCAAGCTGTTTGGCCGGGTGAAGGACAAGCCGCTGCCCGGCTGGGCGCCGGAAGTAGGGGTGGAATCCTGGGCGCAGATGTTCCTCAAGTTCGCCATCAGCCACCCGGCGGTGACCTCGGTGATCCCCGCCACCAGCAAACCCGAGCATCAAAGGGACAACCTGCAGGCCGGCTACGGGCCGCTGCTCAGCGAGGCACAAACCCGGGAACTGATCGCGATGGACCTGTAGCGGCGTGAGCCCCTTCGCCCGCTTGTTCAATCTGCACAGCCGGGAAGCGCCTTCGGTGCTTGCCGGGCTGTTGATGTTCTTCCTGCTGTTCACCGGTTATTTCATGCTGCGCCCGGTACGCGAAACCATGGGCGTGGCCGGCGGCGTGGACAACCTGCAGTGGCTGTTCACCGGCACCTTCGTGGCGACGCTGGCGGTGCTGCCGCTGTTCGGCTGGCTGGCCTCGAGAGTGGCGCGGCGGCGCATCATGCCCTGGGCCTACGCCTTTTTCGTCGCCAACCTGCTGCTGTTCGCCGCGGTTTTTCTGCGCTGGCCGGAAAACCCCTGGGCGGCGCGCAGCTTTTATATCTGGTTGTCGGTGTTCAACCTGGTGGCGATTTCCCTGGCCTGGAGCGTGCTCGCCGACGTGTTCTCCACCACCCAGGCCAAGCGCCTGTTCGGCATGATCGCCGGCGGCGCCAGCCTGGGCGGGCTCACCGGGCCCGGCCTGGGGGCGCTGCTGGTGGCGCCGGTGGGCCATGTGGGCCTGCTGATGCTGGCGGCCCTGTTGCTGGCGGCGAGCGCCGGCGCCGGTGTATGGCTGTACCGTTGGCGCGACCGCAATCCCTTGCCGGCCGGGACGCGGTCGCAGGAGGAAAGCCGCCATGTGCCGCTCGGCGGCAACCCCTTCGAGGGCGCCGCCGAGGTGGCCCGCACCCCGTTTCTGATCGGCATCGCCGTGTTCGTGGTGCTGCTGGCCAGCGTCAGCACCTTTCTCTACTTCGAGCAGGCGCGGCTGGTGGCGGAGCACTTCCCGGACCCCACCCGGCAGACCCAGGTGTTCGGCCTGATCGATACCGTGGTCCAGGGCCTCGCCATTCTTACCCAGATTTTCCTCACCGGGCGCATCGCCCAGCGCCTGGGCATCGGCGTGCTGCTGGTGGCGGTGCCGGTGGTGATCGCCGCCGGCTTCCTGTGGCTGGCGCTGGCGCCCACTTTCGCGGTGTTCGTGGTGATCATGGTGGCGCGCCGGGCCGGCGAGTACGCGCTGGTGCGCCCCGGCCGGGAGATGCTCTACACCGTGGTGCCGCCGCAGCAGAAGTTCAAAGCCAAGAACTTCATCGACACCGTGGTCTATCGCGGCGGCGACGCGGTCAGCGGCTGGGTTAAGCGGGCGCTGGATCTGCTCGGCGAGCTGCCGGGGCTGGCCATGTTCATCGGCGCCGGCATTGCCCTCACCTGGGCCGGCACCGGCTTTCTCCTGGGACGGGCCCAGCGGCGCCGGGAAGCGGATCCGGAGGCCCCGGCGCGGCGCTCTTGAAGCGCCGCCCGGGCCGCCGAAAACCGCCAGGGTAAACACGGCGTTTCACGGAAGGCTCACGCCGCCGTGACGACGATGACGGGTTTGGATCACCGGGAGCCCGATAATGATAACAGTGCGCCGCCTGCCCCTTTTTGCCTTGCTCTTCGCGATCCTCTGGTCGCCGTCCGTACTGGCCGCCGGAGGCGATGACGCCGCCGGCGCCGTGCCCGCCCAGGTGTTGAGCGAGCAGGGACGTTATCGGGTGGAAGTGCGCCAGGTGCCCGAGCCGCTGCCCGAGGGCGAGCACTTCAGCCTGGGGTTACGGGTGGTGAGCATGGATAACCCCGACGCGCCCCTGGACGCCTCCGCCGTCACCGTCGAGGCGGGCATGCGCCACGGTCGTGACCAGGGTTTCGCCCACGGCATGCAGTCCGAACCGCAAGTGAGCGCCCGCGACGGCCTGATACTCGTGGAAGGGATGTACTTCCATATGGGCGGTGCCTGGACCCTGCAGGTCGCCATCGACGGTGACGACGGCGAAGACCGGGCCTGGCTGACGCTGCCCTGCTGCGGGGGATGAGCCGGCTCTTGGGAGGCGCCGCCCTGATCGCGGCGCTGGCTGTGGCGGTGCCTTGGCTGGCCGCCGCTGGCGCCGGTGACACCGCGTTCACGGACGCCGAGCGGGCCGCGGTGCGGGCGCTGGCGGTGCCGCCGGGCCATACCCCGCCGGAAGTTCCGGACCCGGCACTGGCGGAGTTCGGCCAGCGCCTGTTCTTCGACCGCCGGCTGTCCGGGGACGGCCGCTTTTCCTGTGCCTCCTGCCACCAGCCGGAACGCGCCTTCACGGACGGCCTGGCCCTGCCGGAGGCGGCCGGACGCGGCCACCGCAATACTCCGACTCTGATCAACGTGGCGGACAACCCCTGGTTTCAATGGGACGGCGCCGCCGACAGCCTCTGGTCGCAAATGCTTCTGGTGATTGAGAACCCCCGGGAGCTGGATAACGACCGTCTGAACCTGGCGCATACGCTGTATCGAAATAAGGATTTGCGCGCCGCCTACCGGCGCCGCTTCGGCCCCCTGCCGCCGATGTCCGAGGGCGCGCGTTTCCCGGCCCACGGCTCGCCCCAGGCCGCATCCGACTCGCCCGAAGGCCGGGCCTGGCGGCGCATGGCGGCGGCGGACCAGGACGCGGTCAACCGGGTGATGGCCAATCTGGGCGTGGCGCTGGCCGCCTGGCAGCGGCGGCTGGTGCGCTATGATTCGCCGTTCGATCGCTTCGCCGCCGCGCTCGCCGACAACCCGGACCCGCCGCCGGACGACGCCTTCCCCGCCGCCGCCCGGCGCGGGCTCAAGCTGTTCGTCGGCGAGGCGCAATGCACGCTCTGCCACAGCGGCCCGGAGTTCAGCAACCAGGCGTTCCACAACCTGGGCGTGCCGGTCACGGACCACCGGGACACCGGCCGGGAGCAGGGGCTGCGGCGCCTGGCCGCGAGCCCGTTCAACGCCGCCGGGCCCTACGCGGGCGATGACGGCGACGCCGACCGTCTGCGTTTCCTGCCGCCGCCGGCAAGCCAGCGCGGCGCCTTCAAGACCCCCAGCCTGCGCAACGTGGCGCGCACCGCGCCGTATTTCCACGACGGGCGCTTCGCCACGCTGGAACAGGCGGTGCGGTTTTACCTGGAGCCACCGGACGGCAACACCCTGGGCAAGCGCGAAGACACCCTGGACCTGATCGCCGACCTCACCGACCGCCAGGTGGCGGACCTGGTCGCCTTCCTGAAAACCCTGAACAGCGCGCCGCTGCCCGAGGCCGTTACAGCGCCGCCGTCTCCTTAAACGCGGTGACCTCCGCCACCAGCCAGTCGCTGAACGCGCTCAGGCTGGGGTCTTCCGCTTTGCGCTCCGGCAATACCAGGTGGTAGGCCTTGGCGGTGCGGTAGCTGTGCTGAAACGGCACAACCAGCCGCCCGGCCTCCAGCTCCTGGCGGATCAGGAAGGGCGGAATCAGCGCCACGCCCATGTCCTGCATGGCCGCCTCGGCGAGCATTGAGAACAGCTCGTAGCGCGGGCCGGCCATGTCCTGGTCCACCCGCAGGCCCAGCGAATCAAACCATTCCCGCCAGGCGTAGGGGCGCGTAGTCTGTTGAAGCAGGGTCTGCTCGGCGAGCTGCTGCGGAGTGCGCACGCCGTTGGCGTTGAGCAGGCGCGGGCTGCACACCGGCACCGGCTCTTCGTGCATCAGCGCGGTGGTGCGGGTGCCGGGCCACTCGCCGTCGCCGAAGTAGATGGCGGCGTCGAATTCGGTGTCCGCGAACAGGAACGGCCGGGTGCGGTTGGTCAGGTTCACGGTGATGCCCGGGTGGGCGTCGTGGAAGCCGCGCAGTCGGGGCAGCAGCCAGCGGGTGGCGAAGGTGGGCACCACCGCCAGTTCCAGGGTCTGCCCGGGGCCGTGCTGGCCCATCACCGCCAGGGTGTCGCGCTCCAGATCGTCCAGGCGGGCGGTGACCCGGCGGCTGTAGGTGCGGCCGGCCTCGGTGAGCTGCACGCCGCGCCGGGTGCGCCGGAACAGCTTCACGCCCAGGAAGTCCTCCAGGTTGGCGATCTGCCGGCAGATGGCGCTCTGGGTCAGGGCCAGCTCTTCCGCCGCCTTGGTGAAACTCTGGTGGCGGGCGGCGGCCTCGAAGCCGACCAGGGCGGTGGTGGCGGGGATTTTTCGGCGCATGATTCACTCGCTTGCTATCAAAAAGTGACAAAATAGCACAGGTTGGTGCAATTTTATCGTTTGAAAGCGGTGCGCTGTTCTCCCTAGGATGACGCCCAAATCCAATAATGACACCGGTTTGCGGCGCCCCGGGGCGTGACAGGCCGACTTTGGTTCGGAATGAAGAGGACGAATTCCATGGCACAGAACGCATCTTTTGATTGGGCCAGCCCGCTGCTGCTGGACCAGCAACTCACCGAAGACGAGCGCATGGTGCGCCAGACCGCCGAGCAATACGCCCAGAACAAGCTGGCGCCGCGTGTTCTGGAAGCCTTCCGCCATGAGAAGACCGACCCGGAAATCTTCCGCGAAATGGGCGAGCTGGGCCTGCTCGGCGCCACCATTCCGGAAGCCTACGGCGGCGCCGGCATGAACTATGTGTGCTACGGCCTGATCGCCCGCGAAGTGGAGCGGGTGGATTCCGGCTACCGCTCGATGATGAGCGTGCAGTCCTCCCTGGTGATGGTGCCGATCAACGAATTCGGCAGCGAAGAGCAGAAGCAGAAGTACCTGCCCAAGCTGGCCAGCGGCGAGTGGATCGGCTGTTTCGGCCTGACCGAGCCGGACCACGGCTCCGACCCGGGCAGCATGGCCACCCGCGCCAAGAAAGTGGACGGCGGCTACAGCCTCACCGGCAACAAGATGTGGATCACCAACAGCCCGATCGCCGACGTGTTCGTGGTGTGGGGCAAGACCGAAGACGGCAAGATCCGCGGCTTTATTCTGGAAAAAGGCTGGGAAGGCCTGTCCGCCCCGGCGATCCACGGCAAGATGGGCCTGCGCGCCTCCATCACCGGTGAAATCGTGATGGACAATGTGTTCGTGCCGGAAGAGAACATGTTCCCCGAAGTGACCGGCCTGAAAGGTCCGTTCACCTGCCTGAACTCCGCCCGCTACGGCATCTCCTGGGGCGCGCTGGGCGCCGCCGAGGACTGCTGGCACAAGGCGCGCCAGTACACCCTGGACCGCAAGCAGTTCGGCCGCCCGCTGGCCGCCAACCAGCTGATCCAGAAAAAACTGGCTGACATGCAGACCGAGATCACCCTGGGCCTGCAAGGCTGCCTGCGCCTGGGCCGCATGAAGGACGAAGGCACCGCGGCGGTGGAAATCACCTCCATCATGAAGCGCAACTCCTGCGGCAAGGCCCTGGACATCGCGCGGATGGCCCGCGACATGCTCGGCGGCAACGGTATCTCCGACGAGTTCGGCGTGATCCGTCACCTGGTGAACCTGGAAGTGGTCAACACCTACGAAGGCACCCACGACGTGCACGCGCTGATTCTGGGCCGCGCCCAGACCGGCCTGCAGGCCTTCACCGGCGAATGACCGGGACGCAAACGGGCGCCGCCAAGGGCGCCCTGGACGGCCTCCGCGTCCTGGATTTGTCGCGGGTGCTGGCCGGCCCCTGGGCCGGTCAGATCCTCGGCGATCTGGGCGCCGAAGTGATTAAAGTCGAGCGCCCCGGCCGGGGCGACGACACCCGCGCCTGGGGCCCGCCCTATCTCAACGACGGCCAGGGCGCGCCCACCTCCGAATCCGCCTACTACCTGAGCGCCAACCGCAACAAGCAGTCGGTCACCATCGACATCACCCGCCCGGAAGGCCAGCGGCTGGTGAAAGAGCTGGTGGCGGAAAGCGACGTGCTGTTGGAGAACTTCAAGGTCGGCGGCCTCAAGCGCTACGGCCTGGATTATGCGTCCCTGGCGGCGATCAATCCGCGCCTGATCTACTGTTCGATCACCGGCTTCGGCCAGGACGGGCCCTACGCGGAGCGGCCGGGCTATGACTTTCTGATCCAGGGCCTGGGCGGCCTGATGAGCATCACCGGCCAGCCGGACGGCGAACCCGGCGGCGGTCCGGTGAAAGCCGGCGTCGCCCTCACCGACATCACCACCGGCCTGTACGCGGCCATCGCGGTGCTGGCGGCGGTGAACCATCGCCACCAAACCGGCCAGGGCCAGCACATCGACATGGCCCTGCTGGACGTGCAGGTGGCCACCCTGGCCAACCAGGCGATGAACTTCCTCACCAGCGGCACCGCCCCCGGGCGCATGGGCAACGCCCACCCCAATATCGTGCCCTACCAGACGTTCCCCGCCGCCGACGGCGACATCATTCTCACCATCGGCAACGACGGCCAGTTCGCCCGCTTCTGCGAGGTCGCCGGCCGCCCGGAGTGGGCCAGCGACGAGCGCTACGCCACCAACGCCGCCCGGGTGGCCAACCGTGATACGCTGATTCCGGCCCTGCGCCAGACCACGGTGATGAAGACCACCGCCGAGTGGCTGCGCCTGCTTGAGGAAGCCGGCGTGCCCGGCGGCCCGGTGAACACCATCGAGCAGGTATTTCAGGACCCGCAGGTGCAACACCGGGGGCTGCGCATCGATCTGTCTCACCCGTTGACGAAAAGCGTGCCCCTGGTGGGCAGCCCCCTGCGCCTGTCCGGCTCGCCGGTGCGTTACGCCAGTGCACCGCCGCTGCTCGGCGAGCACACCGGCGACGTGCTGAGCCAGGTGCTGGGCCTGGACGCGGCCGCCATCGAACAGCTGCGGCGCGACGGCGTTATCTGACCGGAACGGACTGATTGGAGCGGGCACTGTCCATTGGTATGCTAGCCAAATGGACAGTGCCCCGATCGCCAACGTCACTCTGGACGACCCGTTTTACTACCTGCACCACTTCCAGGAAGTGCTGCGCTGGGTAGAGTCGCGCCATGGCGATCTGCTGAACGACGACGAGCTCGCCTTCGTGTCGGCGTTTGGCGCACTGCCCCGGCCGGCCCGGGCGCTGCTGGTGCGCATGGTGATGCGCAAGGGCGAACACTTCCGGGCCGACAAACTGGTTTACCCGGAGATCGGCGACACCCTCAGCGCCGCCGCGCCGTTGATCGATCACGGCTGGCTGGCCCCGGCCCCGGCGCTGGACCTGCCGACCCTGTTCCGGTTGTTCACCAAGGCGGAACTGCGCCCTCTGTTGCGTGAGCCGTTGGCCGCCGCCGGGGTGCCGGCCTCGGCCCGCAAGGCGGACTGGCTGGAAGCGCTGTCCGAACTCGAAGACGTTTACCAGGCGCCTTCGGACACGCCGGTGTACCACCTCACCCTGATGCCCCTGTGCGACCGCTTTCGGTTGATGTTCTTCGGTAATCTCTATCAGGACTGGTCCGAGTTCGTGCTCAGCGACCTGGGCACCTTCCAGTACGAGCCGGTGAGTTTCAGCCAGGGCGTGCGGCCGTTTCAGAGCCGGCGGGACGTGGACGCCTACCTGCACCTGAACGCCTGCCGGGACCGGTTCCAGGCGGGCGACGCCCTGGAGGAGGTGGAAGCGGCGCTGCCGCCGGCGCCGGATAGCCCTTGGGCCCGGGAGCGCTGGGACCGGCTGTGCTTCAAGCTGGCGCGGGAGTGGGAGCGGGCCGGCGAACTGGAACGGGCCGGTGCGCTGTATCAAGATTGCCGCCACCCGGGCGCCCGGGGCCGGCAACTGCGGGTGCTGGAGCGCCGGGAACATTACGACGCCGCCCTGACCCTGGCTCGGGAAGCGGACCAGGCCCCGGAAAGCGAAGCGGAGCGCCAGCAACTGCGGCGCCTGCTGCCCCGGCTGCACCGCAAGCTGGGCCTGCCCCGGCCAACCCCGGCAGCGCCGGCCCGGCCCGAGGTGCTGCACCTGTCCCTGCCGCCGGCGGCCAGCGTGGAGCAGGCAGCGGCGCTCGCTCTGGCCACCCCCGAGGCGCCGGTCCATTACGTGGAAAACAGTCTGCTCCCGGGCCTGTTCGGGCTGCTGTTCTGGGATGCGATCTTCGCGCCGGTGCCCGGCGCCTTCTTCCACCCGTTCCAGAGCGGCCCGGCGGATTTGCACCACCCGGAGTTTCGCCGCCGCCGCCGCGCCGAATTCGACGCCGGCTTTCAGGCGCTGGCGGACGGCGAGCACCGGGCGCGGATCCTGGCCCGCTACCGGGAAAAGTCCGGCCGCCTGTCGCCGTTCGTGCACTGGGGCCGGCTCTCCGAAGCGCTGCTGGAACAGGCGCTGGATTGCCTGCCCGCCGAGCATCTGGCGCTGTGTTTTGAACGGTTGCTGGCGGACATCGCCGCCAACCGGGCCGGCCTGCCGGACCTGATCCAGTTCTGGCCGGCGCAGCGTCGCTACCGGATGGTGGAAGTCAAAGGCCCCGGCGACCGGCTCCAGGACAACCAGCGCCGCTGGCTGGACTTTTTTATCGCCCGTGACCTGCCGGTGGCGGTCTGCCAGGTGACGTGGCAATGACCGACGTCATCCAGACGCCCAACACCTACACCGTGGCGGTGCGCGCCCTGTGCGAGTTCACCGCCAAGGCCGGCGACCTGGACCTGCGCTTCACGCCGTCGCCCACCGCCCAGGAAGGCATCGCCGGCCACGCCGTGGTGGCCGGCCGCCGGGGCGAGGGCTACGAAAACGAAGTCGCGTTGAGTGGTGAGTTCAATCATCTGAAAGTGCGCGGCCGCGCCGATGGCTACGACCCCAAGCGCAACCGCCTGGAGGAGGTGAAAACCTTCCGCGGTGATCTCGATCTGATGCCCGCCAACCACCGCGCCCTGCACTGGGCCCAGGCGAAAATCTACGGCTGGCTGCTGTGCGCCGAGCGGGGGCTGGACGAACTGGAACTGGCGCTGGTCTATTTCGACATCGTCAAACAGAAGGAAACCCCGCTGCGCGAAACCCACAGCGCCGAAGACCTGCGCGCCTTCTTTGAAACCCAGTGCGAGATATTCATCCACTGGGCCGATCAGGAACTGGCCCACCGCGACGCCCGCGATCACGCGCTGGCTGATCTGGCGTTTCCCCATGAGCGCTTCCGGCCCGGGCAACGGGATTTGGCGGAAGCGGTGTATAAAAGCGCCAGCACCGGCCGCTGCCTGCTCACCGAAGCGCCCACCGGCATCGGCAAGACCGTCGGCACCCTGTTCCCGCTGCTCAAAGCCATGCCCGGGCAGAAGCTGGATAAGATCTTTTTTCTCAGCGCCAAAACCCCGGGCCGCAAGCTGGCGCTGGACGCCCTGGAAACCCTGAACCCGGCGCCCCTGCGTACGTTGGAACTGGTGGCCCGCGACAAAAGCTGCGAGCACCCGGACAAAGCCTGCCACGGCGAATCCTGCCCGCTGGCACAAGGCTTCTACGACCGCTTGCCCGCCGCCCGCGCCGCCGCCGCCAAGGAAACCCGGCTGACCCAGGGGCGCCTGCGCGAACTGGCCCTCGAACATAGTGTCTGCCCCTACTACCTGAGCCAGGAAATGGCGCGCTGGAGCGACCTGGTGGTGGGCGACTACAACTACTACTTCGACCTCAGCGCGCTGCTGCACGGCCTCACCACCAGCAACCAATGGCGTGTCGCCGTGCTCGCCGACGAAGCGCACAACCTGGTGGAGCGGGGCCGGGGCATGTACTCCGCCGAGCTGGATCAGGCCGCCTTCCGCGCCGTCAAAAAACAAGCGCCGGCGGCGCTCAAAAAAGCCTTCGAAAAACTGCACCGGCAATGGAACAGCCTGAACCGGGACAGTGAAGCCGACGACCCGCACGCCGATTACCAGGTGCAGCCGGAATTGCCCATCGCCTTCCTGAACACGCTGCAAAGCACCGCCGCCGCCATCACCGACTATCTCGCTGAACAACCCTTCGCGCTGGACAGCGACCTGACCCGTTTTTATTTCGATGCGCTGCACTTTTTACGGGTGGCGGAACTGTTCGACGACGATGCCTTTCTGTTCGACATCACCTGGCAGCAAAGCCGGAAAGGCCGCCGCGCCAGCCGCCTTTGTCTGCGCAACGTGGTGCCCGCCGCGCTGCTGCGCCCGCGTTTTGAAAGCACCCGCAGCACGGTGCTGTTCTCCGCCACCCTGCGCCCGCCGCGTTACTACGCTGATCTGCTCGGCCTGCCGGACAACACCGCCTGGAGCGAAGTGGCGTCGCCGTTCCAGGCCGACCAGCTGCAGGTGCGCGTGGCGCGGCGCATCTCCACCCGCTTCCGTGACCGGCCGGCGTCACTGGAACCGATCGCCGACCTGATCGCCGAGCAATTCCGCGAGCGCCCCGGCAACTACCTGGCCTTCTTCAGTAGCTATGACTACCTGGACCAGGCCCTCGCCACCCTGCGCCAGCGCCACCCGGACCTCACTGTCTGGGCCCAGGACCGGCGCATGGACGAAGCCGCCCGCGACGCCTTCCTGGAGCGCTTCCAGGCCCACAGCCAGGGCATCGGCTTTGCCGTCCTCGGCGGCGCCTTCGCCGAAGGCATCGACCTGCCCGGCGCCCGCCTGATCGGCGCCTTCGTCGCCACCCTCGGCCTGCCGCAAATGAATCCGGTCAACGAACAGTTCAAACAACGCATGGCGGCCCTGTTCGGCGACGGCTACGACTACACCTACCTCTACCCCGGCCTGCAGAAAGTGGTGCAGGCCGCCGGCCGCGTGATCCGCACCGAAACCGACCGGGGCGTGGTGCACCTGATCGACGACCGTTTCGCACGCGGCGAAGTGAAGGCGTTGCTGCCGGTGTGGTGGACGGTGCAGTAACCCGCCGCCAGAGCATTCTGGAACCGAGTTCACACTTCGTTGCCGACTGGCTGATTTCTTACAGCCGGTGTAAGCGATCTCTTATGCATCTTGTTGGTTAGCTTTGCTAGTTTTGGCGGCTCTAGGTTTGCCGCTCTCGGTCCGTGGGGGATCAAAAGCGCAAGGAATAGCAATTTGGGGGTAGGGCATGGAGACGCCTTTTGCCGGACCTGGCTTCCGGTTTCGTGTTGTGTTTTTTCTTTTTGCCGTCCTGATGACGGTAGCAACGTCATCACCGGCGCACGCTGGTCTGGCGGAAGGCCGCAGCTGGCTGGCCAGTCAGGTCACCGACAATGGCGGCATGGCCGGAGACGCCAGCCTGGCTATCGGTTTTCAGGCCACCTCGGAGGCGGTGGCACTGTGGCGCGCGGCGGAATGGTCCGGCGGTGCGCTAATCGATGGCCTTCCGGCCTATCTGCAAACCGCGGAAGCGGACGCCAGCACGGAAAATCTGGCGCGGCGTTTGTTCATGGGGCTCGCTGCCAACGGTGTCGATGGCGACCTTCGTGATCGACTGCTGCGCCGCAAGGGCGAGCGTTCCGGGTTCGGTGCCTTCCCGGGCTACCAGCCCGATCCGCTTAGCACGGCGTTCGCTCTCGCCGCGCTGCGGCAGTACAACATCACCGGTGAGCCGGCGGCCCAGGCCATCGGTTTTCTGCTTGATAGCCAGAACGAAGACGGTGGCTGGGGCCTGGACGGGGAAAGCTCCCAGGTCCAGACCAGTGCCCTGGTAATGCAATCGCTGTGGGAGTTCCGGCGTGACTTCAATATCGCCGGCGCGCTTTCCGAGGCGCGTGGGTTCTTAAGCAACCGTCTGGCCAACGGCGCCGTGACCGACACGGAGAGCCTGGCCCTAGTACTGATTCCGCTACTGAACGAAGCGGTGGACCGGTCCCCTTACGATGACTGGGTGGCGGAACTGACGAGCCGGCAGAACCCCGCCGGCGACTTTGAGAGTGACACCTACATCACGGCTCTGGCGCTTCGGGCGCTGGCCTTGTCGGCGCAACCGCCGGCCGATCTCACGGTGCTGAACGGCACGATTGTCGACGCGGACAGCGGCCAGCCCTTGCCCGATGCGCTGATCGCCTTGCAAGGTCCACAGGACATCGACGCGCGCAGCGACCAGGCGGGCGCCTTTCGTTTTACCGATCTTCAGCGCGGCCATTACCGCGTAGAAATATCCCGTTCCGGCTATCGCACGCTGATTCTTAACACCGTGTTGGAGACCGGTGACAAGCGTGACCTTGGCGAGATCCGACTGGATGTGCGTGCCACCGACCCGGACACCGGCGAGCCGGTGACCACCGGGCTGATACGCGGGCAGGTTACCGACCGCCGCAGTGGCGCGCCGCTGTCCGGGGCAACCATTGCTCTGGCCGGTGGCACGTCGGTGATTACCGGCGCGGATGGACGCTATTTGCTGGACGAGGTCGCCGCCGGAAGCGTTGCGGTGTCCGCCTCGGCGCCGGGTTACGGGCAGGCCCAGGGCCAGGCCGAGGTGGTGGCCGGCCAGACACTGATTTTTTCCCCGGCTCTGGATCCGCAGCCGGACGGTGATGTGACCCTGTCCGGTACGGTGACCGCGCAAGAGGGCGGTGAGCCTGTCGCCGGGGCGATGGTAACGGCTCAGGTCGGTAACGAGAGCAAAAGCGCCACCACCGGCGCCGACGGCTTCTATCAGCTGGACGAACTGAACGACGGCGAACTGACAGTGACGGTCAGCGCCGGTGGCTTTGAGCCGGCATCCGGCGTGGCGCAGGCCTCACCGGGCGCCGACATCACTTTTTCTCCGCGCCTCGTCGAGGAAGGCGCCCCCGGCGGCGAACAGCCCGGCGGCTTTACCGGCACGGTGGTGGACGCCATCACCGGGCGCGGCATCGAAGGCGCCCGGGTGCTGGTGGAAGGCGACAGCTATCAGGAAGAAAGCCTGACCGACCAGGACGGTGGCTTCCAGGTTGCAGGGCTGCCGAGCGGTGACGCGAGTTTGGAAGTCAGCATGGATGGCTACCTGCCACTGACCGGATCCGGTGCGGTGGAGGCCGGCTTCATCAATGATCTGGGTGAAGTGGCCATCACGCCTCGGGACGAAGCGGTGAACAGCGTGACCGGCCGTGTGGTGGACGTGCGCACCGGTGATCCGCTTCAAGGCGTGCTGGTGCAGGTCGGGCCGCCGGGGAGTGCCACCGTGAACGGCGAAGGGCTCACCGGCCAGGACGGTGCGTTCGAGGTGCCGGGACTGCTGCTCGCGGATTATGAAATCCGCTTCTCCCTGGATGACTATCAGGACAAGGCATTCCCACTGGTGATGACCACCGGCGGCACGCTTGATCTGGGTGAAATCCGCATGCGTCATCCCGGCGTCGACGCGCTGCTTCCGGATCTTGCCGTACAGGGCCTGGATACCGCCGCGCTGACCTCGAATCAAGCCACCTTCGCCGCCGGCGGTACGCTGGGCGTCACGCTGATTAACCGGGGTAACAGCGATCTTACCCAACCGTTCGAAGTGATCGCGTTCAGTGATCTGGATGGCGACGGCGTCTGGGGTGTCGATAACGAGCCCGTACTGGGCAGTCTTTCCATCGCTGAAGCGGTGGAAGTGGACACCACCCTGGACCTGGAACTGGCCATCGAGGGGGATCTGCCGTTCAGGGACGCGCCGATTTCGGTGATGCTGGATTCAGAGCAATCGATCACCGAACTTTCCGAAAGCAATAACCTGGAAAGCACCGCCGGCGAGTGCGTGAACAATCAGAAGCCCTATCTGGACCTGGGGCTGTGCATGGATTCCTCCGGCAGCGTTAGCCGTTCGGAGTTCCAGCTGCAACTCGAGGGCACCGCGCGGGCCATCGAAGACGCGGATATTGTGCCCCGGGATGGCAGTGTGCGGGTGTCGGTGACGCAGTTCGCCAGCGGCGCCTATGTGGAATTGGATCCGGTCATTGTTGAAGAAGACAACGTCGCTGAAGTGGGCGATGCGATCCGCGCGATCAACAAGCGCGGCGGCGGGACCAGCATCCACAGCTGTATCGATCGTGCTTCGGACCTGATTACCAACGCGAGTCCGGCGGCCCCATTGCGTGTGATTGATGTCTCCACGGACGGGCAATCCAACCAGTCCCGTGCGGTGGCTGCCTCCGAGCGTGCCCGCCAGGCTGGTATTAGTGTGCTAAACGCAATCGGCGTGGGGTCCGGTGCGAACGAAAATCTGCTGAACTCTATTGTCTTCCCGCAGCCCGCCGGCGGCGAGCGTGGTTTCGTTCTCACGGTGGATGGCTATGAAGAGTACATGGAAGGCATCGCCGGCAAGATTTCCAGAGAGACGCGCATCGCCGACCTTACGGTGGGCGCGCTGACCCTCCTCGACAACGGTAACGGGCAAACCGTCGGCCTCAGTGCCGTGCTGGGCAACGCCGGCTCGGCGGATATCTCGGAAACGGTCACGTTGACGTTCTACAACGGCGATCCATCGGCAGGGCAGGTGATCGGTGACGTTGAGTACACCGGCGGCCTGGAATCCGGTACCCGTCAGACGGTGGTGTTGGAGGATATCGACGCGACCCTGCTGTCCGATGACGAGGTACAGGTCCGCGCGCAAATCAGCGGGGAGGTCTCCGAGTGCAACACCGGCAACAATACCGCCTCCGAGACCGTGTCCGCGCGCCTCGGCGAGGTCTCGCTTATGTTGTCGAGCCACACCCTGGCGCCGGGCGAGCAGCTGGAACTGGACGCTTTGGTCACCAACAGCGGAGCGCTGCCGGCGGGCTACCAGGTGGCCTTGCATATTGAGGACAGCGACGGCGTCCGCGTGATCGGCTTCCCGGAACAAGGGGTCGCCGAGCTCGCCGCCGGCGAGGCACAACGGGTGGTCGATCAATGGAACACCGGCGTTACCGTGGCCGGCCCTTACCGCGCGGTGGCTGTTCTTTACGCGGCCGATGGCCGCACGCTGGATACCGACAGCGCGGACCTGGTGATCCGGGAGGGCGGTGACTCACCCGTGCCGGTGGCTGATGTGCGCGTGGGTGCCGAGCAGGCGTCCTACCGGCTGGACGAGACCGCCGCTCTGGAGAGTCTGCTCGAAAATACCAGCGCCAGCACCCTGATCCAGAATGCCCGCTATCGGCTTGTGGTCAGCGGCCCTGATGGTGCCGTGCTTGTCAACGAGGAGCGACCGGTAAGTAGCCTGGCCGTGGCGCAGGTGCTGCCGTTCAGCGACGCGGTGTCGCTGGATAACACGCAACCCGGCACCCACAGCGTAGCCGGGACTCTGCTTAACGCCGATGGGGAAACGCTGGCGCGGGATCAGGCGACGTTTGATGTGGTCAGGGACCCGTTGGCTGCCGTGTCCGGCGAAGTCACCCTGGCGCAAGAGTGGGTGTATCAGGGCGACAGCCAGACCTGTCGCTACCGTGTCTCGTTACCCGAAGGCGCCGATCCCCGCACCGTGACGGTGACGCGCACCCGACTTGATGTGGACAACCGTGAAACCCTGGCTACTGAAAGCGCCTCGGTCACCCTGAGTGGCGATGAACCTGTGACCTTCACGGATTCGTTCAATACCGCCGGACGAACCCTGACACGACATGCCTGTGCATTGAGCGTAAGCCTGGACGGCGAGGTCCGGGAACTGGACCAGGCGTTGTTCCAGATTAAGGAGAAGCCGCTGTCGATCGAGACCGGTTTATACGCCTCCGATGCACCACGACTGCTGGTGCTGGCGGATCCGGTTCGTTCCACTTGTGAAGCCGTCACCGGTATCACTCTGAAGGCGGATTTCGAACAGCCGATCCGGCCACTGGATACGGTTAACGCCAAGGCGCTGGAAAGCCCGTTCCTGATTCGGGACCTGGAAACCGCCACCCCGCGCTTCTTCGACGGCGAGATGGATAACGACGGCGAGCGCCGCCTTGATCTGACGATCAGCGATCTCGATGCCGAGGGCGTTGAGGTGCGAATCGAGGGTGAGGACCTGGCGGAACACTTTGAGAGCAAGCACAGCCTTGAGGTGATGGTGGATTACCCGCGCTTCCTCTGGTTCCGGAACACTCTGACCACCGGAAAGCGGAAGTTTCATTGCGGCAAACCGCCGGAGCCCGGCGATAACCTGGGCGATTTCCAGGTGGTGGACGTCTCGCTGGAGGAACGCGCCAGGAACGATCAGCGCGACAATAAGCTGGAGCAACCCGCGATCGCCGAGCAGCGCGCCCGTCTGGACACCTTCCTGGCAAGCCGCGCACACACGCTGGTGGATTCATCAAAGGCGTTCCGGCGGCAGCTCCATGCCGGTCAGCACCACCAGTATCTACTGCTCGCCGATCGTGTGCCGCTGAATCACTGGGACGCCAAGTACCTGCGCGAAGCGGCAAACCGCGGCGAGGGCGTCATCCAGGCTTCCGGCGACCGGCCGCACCCGCTGCTTCTGACCACGGCCTTGGGCCTGAAGCCCGGTCACGGGCCGGGCCATAAGCCGCATCGCCCCCACACCATCACCTTGTTGGACAGCGCTCTGGCCCAGGCCGGTGAGCTGCCACTGCTGTTGCAGCGCCAGGTGCCGGCGACCCGTCTGCACGGGGCGGATCTGGCCGGTTACTTCAAGTCGTCATCGCATCACAAAGGGCGTCATGGCGGTCATCACCACGGTTGGCCGCATCCGGATCCCAACACCCCAGCGGTCACGCTCAATGAATACGGGGAAGGGCGCACGGTGTTCCTGGCCTTTGACTGGCTCGCGGAAATGACCGCCTCGGACGCCGGCGGTGAAGAACAAGGGGCGATGGCCGAACTTATGGAGCGGGCCCTGGACCACACCGCGCCATCCAGTCTGAACCCGATCGCCGGTGAACCGGTGCCGCTGCGCCTGATGGTTGAGAACACGGGACCGGCCTTGGCGGTCACCGCCTCTCTGAACTGGGACAACGGCGGGACGTTACTGGACACGGTGCCCGATACCGGTGACGACGGGCAATGGCGCTTTGACCTGGCGGCCGGTGAGACCCGCGTTCTGCAAGCCTGGATCGCCTCGGACGAAAGCGACCAGAGCCTGCGAGTGGAGGCCGTGTTTGAAGGCGAAGACCAGGCCGGCAACCAGGTAGAGGCTTCAAGGCAGCTTCACCTGGAGCTGGACCAGGATGGACCTGACCTCGATCAGGTCCATGAAAAGGTCGGTGCCGCTTACTGGCAAAGGCCCTGGGACCTGGCTTTGAAAAAAGCCCTGCTGGCACTGGGCTCAGCGAAACACGCGTTACACCAAGGCAAACGGGAAAAAGCGTTGCGCTTTGCGCTGAAAGCCACCTCGTCCCTGGCAGCGTCACACCATTCGGAGGCCAGCGCGCTGCGGCTTGAGCTCGACCGGGCGATTCGGGGGACTCGCCCATGAAAACCACATACGGAAAAGGACCTTCTCTGGGGGAGACCATCATGGAACAGATTCGTCGCGCCGGTGCGCTGTGCCGCACCGTGGCCCTGGCAACCACTATTCTGCTGCTTAACGCCGTGATCTGGCCGTCCTGGGCGCTCGCCATCGAAACCGAGCGCCATAAGGAGCAGCAGGAACAGGCCCGCTGGGAAGCCCGGCATCAGACGTTCGAGCAGGTCTTGCGCGGCATTCGCGACCAGGCGCGCGAGCAACAACAGACTATCAACGAGCGACTCGGCGAGGACTCCGGAATCATGGCGCGCGCTGCCCGGGCGCTGGGGCTTGGCGACGAAGCGCTGGCTACGGAGCGCCTTGTCTGGCTGCAGGAAAAAGCGAAGGCGATGCACCAGCAAGCGTTGGCCGGTTTTGAAGAAACCGGGGCCCGGCTGGAGAAAAACAACGCCAGTGCTCGAATTCGGGACAGGCATGAACGCGCGGTGGCGGACTATCGCCAGCGTTATCAACGTTTGCAGGAGCAACTGCGGTCGGTAACCGGCTCAACGTCATTGGCCGCTCAGAGCGATGCCGCCGCGGAGCTGGTCGGTTTCCTGGAGCAGTTCCGCATGGAGAAGCCCCGTGACCCCTTCAACCCGAACAAGCTCCCCTGGCGAAACCCGGACCCGGACCAGACCCGCGCCCCCGCGAACAGCGCTTCCGAGTTAAGCCGCAGAACCGGGCTGCCCCTTTTCGATATGGGGACCCAGGTCGCCAGTTCATCGGCGTCCATGGACGGCATCCTGTTGGAAAGCGCGGTGGCCCCCGACGAGGAGCATCTGGCGAGCACCCTGGACGCGGATATCACGCCGGCCATCGAAGCGCTGGCGGAAGAGCTGAATCACGAGCCCGTGGCGATCTACCAGTGGGTGCGCAATAACATCGAGTTCGTTCCCAGCTACGGCTCCATCCAGGGTGCCGAATACACCTTGGAAAGCCGTCGCGGTAACGCTTTCGACACCGCCAGCCTTCTGATTGCGCTGCTGCGTGCCTCTGAAATACCGGCGCGCTACGCCATGGGCACCGTGGAAATACCCGCGGACCAGGTAATGAACTGGGTGGGTGGCGTCCGTGCTCCCGGCGCGGCCGGCAACCTGCTCGGCCAGGGCGGCATCCCGAATACAGCCATGACCCGTGGCGGCCGTGTCGACAGCTTCCGCTTGGAGCATGTCTGGGTGGAAGCCTGGGTGGACTTCCACCCGAGCCGTGGCGCGGACCATCGCCAGGGCGATAGCTGGATCCCAATGGATGCCAGCTTCAAGCAGTACGACTACGGTGACGGCATGGCGCTGGACCAGGAGGTGCCTTTCGATGCGCAAGCGCTGGCCGACACCATCGAACAGCAAAGCACCATCAACGAAGAAGAAGGCTGGGTGCAAGGCGTGCCCGGCGGCGCCATTGAAGACAGCCTCGAAGACTATCGCGCGGAGTTGGAAGCCTACATCGACAGCCAGGCCCCGGACGCCACCGTGGGTGAAGTGTTAGGGAGCAAGGGCATCAAGGAAGTGATCCACGAGCAACTGGCGCCCTCACTGCCGTACCAGCGGATCACTCGCCAGCTGACTACGCCGGAGCTGTCGGATTCACTACGCTGGAAGTTCAAGTACCAACTGCACACCGACGCCAACGGCTACAAAGGCACCGAGCTATTCACCATCGAAGAGCCCACCGTGGCGCTCGCCGGCAGAAAGCTCTCAGTGTCTTTCTCTCCCGCCACGCAGGAAGACGAAGACACCCTGGCAGGGTATCTGCCGCAACCGGATGAAGAGGGTGAACTGGATCCGGGCCAGCTCCCCGACACGCTGCCCGGCTACCTGATCAACCTGAAGGCTGAGCTCGCCGTCGACGAAGACATTGTCGCCAACCCGGACGTGGAAGTGACTATGGGGTCCGGCTTAATTTCGGAGATGGGCTACTGGCAGCCGGGCCGGGGCTGGGACACTTCGGAAAACAACCCGATCGCCGGTGAATACCGCGCGCTCGCCCTGGACCTGCAAGGCATTAGCGCCCAGGCCGCGGAAGATCTCGAAACCAGCCTGGAAGACACCCGGGCCAAGTTGGATGCCGAGGACTACACCGGCCTCACCAAGCAACAGCTGGTGGGTGACATGCTCTACAGCACCATCCTCGGCTACTTCGCACTCAACGACATGCAGGACCAGATCGGCGAACGGCAAGCCAACAGCGTTGGCTACAGAGCGCCCAGCTACGGCCTGTTCAAAACCAGCCTGCAACCGCAATACTGGTTCGGCATGCCCCGCGACGTAAAAGCCAGCGGCCTGACCATGGACGTGGACCATATGAGCAGCATCCGCGTCGACAAAGACAACAACCGTGAACGCTGGGTGGCCTTCAACCGTGCCACCGGCGCGCGCATGTCCGCCATGGAGCACCTGGTGCCAGAAGAGATGTACAGCACTGACGACAACCCCGCCCACGGCATCAGCGCCGTAAAGGCTCTGCAGCTCGCGGCGGCGGAAGGCCAGAAAATCTGGACCATCACCCAAAGCAACCTCAGCCAGGCCATGGCCGCCCTCAACCTGAGCAGCGCCGTGGAAGCCGACATCCGCAACGCCGTCCGCACCGGCAAGGAAGTCACCGCCCACGAAGACACCATCAACTTCCACGGCCGCCCC